>Ga0247609_10000676_pt1 | contig 45140 bp, 28 predicted proteins | sample 172DNAGHGlowgp2_FD_193487 | JGI IMG/M metagenome (GOLD analysis project Ga0247609, IMG submission 193487) | Sheep rumen microbial communities from Palmerston North, Manawatu-Wanganui, New Zealand - 1728 DNA GHGlow gp2 | ecosystem: Host-associated > Mammals > Digestive system > Stomach > Rumen ... | reverse complement strand
TACAAGTTTTTCATCTCCACCTTCAAAGAACACTTTATGCCATACAAGGAAAGATAAAACAACCCAAATCTTTGAAACTTTAAATCTCTTTCCAGCTCTATGATCTTCAAGTAGTTCAACGAGCTTATCAGTATTAAAGTATTTATTAGCAGTTTCACTTGTAAAATATTCCTTAACTAAATTATAATACTTCTCTTCCTTAAGCCAATCAGGAATAGGTGTTGGGAATGCTAGCTTCTTTCTATTAGCAGAAATCTCATTCATTTCCCTATTAGCAGCACTTCTTAGTGCAAGCTTTGTATTCTTTAAACTAACTTTATAATTAGCTGGAAGTGTATTAGAAAGAGCAAATATCTCCTTATCAAGGAATGGTACTCTAAGTTCAAGTGAATTAGCCATACTCATCTTATCAGCCTTAAGTAAAATCTCCTGAACCATCCATCCATGAATATCAAGATACTGCATCTTTGTAATATCATCATAATCTTTAGCTTCATCATAGAACTTCTTTGTAAACCATGTAGGTGGCTGTGATTTGTATTTCTTCTTTAAATACTTATCTCTCTCACCAACTTTAAATACATTAGAGTTACCAATGTATCTTTCTTCTACAGTCTTACTTCCTCTTATAAAGAAGTTTCTACCCTTAAAATCAGGCATTGGCTTAACAACACCTGCAATCATCTTTCTAACAAATTTAGGAACTTTCTTCTGATATGATTCAAGTGATAATGGTTCCTTATAAACGTTATATCCACCGAACATCTCATCAGCTCCCTCACCAGATAAAACAACCTTTACATCTCTTGAAGCAAATTCAGATAAATAATAAAGGTTATTAGCACTTGTATTACCAAGTGGTTCATCTAAGTGATACTGCACTGCCTGAATACTATTAAAGTAATCATCAGCATCTATTAAAATTCTATTATTTTCAACATGAATTTCATCAGCTAAAAACTTAGCATCATCAGCTTCACTATATTTTAAATTAGCAAATCCAATTGTATAAGTTCTAACTTTCTGAAGTTTTGATACTTCACAAGCCACATAACTTGAATCAACACCTGATGATAAGAAACTACCCACTTCTACATCAGCAATCATATGAGTTTTAACTGATTCTTTGAATGTTTCTGAAATTTCATCAACAAACTGATCATATGATTTTTCATAATCAAAGTTAAATGTAGGCTGCCAATATCTTGTAATTGTCATCTTACCATCCTGCCATTCATAATAATGAGCTGGTGGTAATTTATGTACATTCTTAAACATAGTGTCATATCCTGGGATACAACCAAATGTTAAATAATCAGGTAATAATTCCTCATTAACTTCTCTCTTAAAGTTTGGATGAGGTAAAAATCCTTTTATTTCACTACCAAAGAAAAATGTGCCATTCATATTTGCATAATAATATGGTTTAATTCCAAAGAAGTCTCTTGCTCCAAAAAGCTTCTTCTTTTTTTTATCCCAAATAGTAAATGCAAACATACCCCTAAGTTTATTTAAAAGTTCAGGACCATATTCTTCATAACCATGAAGCAAAACTTCTGAATCACTTCTTGTTTTGAAAACATGCCCTTTTTCTATTAATTCTTCCCTAATCCCTTGGAAGTTATAGATTTCGCCATTGAAAACAAGAACCATTGAACCATCCTCATTCTCCATAGGCTGTCTACCACCTTCAAGGTCGATGATACTTAGTCTAGCAAATCCTAAAACAACGTCATCATCAATGTAACTATCCTGCCAGTCTGGTCCTCTATGATGAATACGATTTAACATCTCATCAATCACACTCTGTTTATCAGCAAGAGGCCCAGTAAAACCTACAAAACCGCACATGATATATCCTCCATCTTGTAGTCTTTTATGATAGAGTTTTCATTATATCCTAGAAAAAACTATCACTATAAATAATACCACAACAAATTGTGCTTAGCAATTCATTTTACAAGGTTTTTATCTAAATATTGATTTTTTTTTGAGATATTATATAATATGTTATGTAATTCAATAAAAATAAGAAATAATTAAAGACATAATATCTTTCTATGTTTCTTCGGAAAGGATTCTATTATGAAATTTGAAAGTAAGGATTTTATTCCTGTTCTTTTTGGTGGCGATATAAATACATATAGTGTTGCCAGAGCATTTTACGAAAAATATAAGGTTAAATCTTACGTATTTGGTAAGTATAATAACGGTCCAAGTTGCAACAGTAAGATTACAATTTACAGTGCTAATCCTCGTATTGAAGAGGATGATTTTTTTATGAAGACCGTTAAATCCATGGCAACAGCATTTGCTAATAAGAAGATTATCCTTGTAGGTTGTGGAGATAGCTACGTTGCTCTTATAAGCAGACACTTATCAGAACTTCCTGAAAACTGCATTGCTCCATACATTAGTTATGATTTAATGTATCAGCTTCAGAAGAAGGATTTATTCTATGAACTTTGCGATAAGCATGGACTTGATTATCCAAAGACATTTGTTCATAAGGAAGACATGGGATTTGATTTCGAACTCGATTTCCACTTTCCTGTTATCTTAAAGCCATCTAATGGTATTCTTTATTGGGAATGTCCTTTTAAAACTCAGAACAAGGTATATAAGATAGATACAAAGGAAGAATTAATTAAGACCATGAAGGAGATTTATGCTTCAGGTTATACTGATTCTTTGATTATTCAGGATATGATTCCTGGAAACGATGAAAACATGCATGTTATGACTTGCTATAGTGATAAAAACAGTGAAGTTAAACTAGTATGCTTAGGTCACGTTTTATTAGAGGAACACACTCCTCACGGTCAGGGTAATCATGCTGTTATTATTACAGAATATAACGAAGAATTAACTTCAAAGGTTACAGCTCTTTTAAAAGACTTAAATTATGTTGGTTTTTCAAACTTTGACATTAAGTACGATTCAAGAGATGGTAAGTACAAATTCTTCGAAATCAATACAAGACAGGGACGTAGTAATTTTTATGTTACTGGTTCAGGCTTTAACATTGCTGAGTGCATCGTTGAAGAATATGTAAATCACAACATTTTACAGTTAAAAGTTGCTAAGCAGCCTCACTTATGGTTGGTTGTTCCAAAGAAGGTAGCATATACATATGTAAAAGATCCTAAGAATATTGAAATGCTTAATACTCTCTTCCAGAAAAAGGAAGTTGTTAATCCAGTATTCCTTAAGGGTGATTTCATCTTCAAAAGATGGATTCGTATGGTAAAACAACACTTCTCTCACTATGGAAAGTACAAAAAGTATTATCATCCTGAAGAATATAACGAAGTTAAATTACCAGAAGATAATATTGAAATAAACTAAAATATAAAGAATACTTTAATGCAAATTATGCATTGAATTAATATAAGGTTAAATATGAAAAAATATACATTAAAAGATTTTTATAATTTATTAAATGAAAAAGAACAGGTTGTTGAATCTGCATTTGTTGAAGAAGATATTGTTGATTTTACAACTTATAATTCAAAGGAAGTAGTTGAAAACACACTTTTTATTTGTAAAGGTGCTACTTTTAAGGAAGATTACCTTAAAGATGCTATAAGTAAAGGTGCAACTTGCTATGTTAGTGAGAAAAAATACGATGTTGATTGTTCATACATTATTGTTAAAAACATTAGAGAGTGCATGCCTTTAATAGCAAATCTCTATTATGATGCACCTTTTAAAAAGTTACATATGACGGGGATAACTGGTACTAAGGGTAAGTCAACTACTGCTTATTACATCAAGTCAATTATTGATGAATATATGAAAAACTCAGGTGGTAAAGAAAGTGCTGTTATTTCATCTATTGATGTTTATGATGGCGTAATTAATAAAGAATCACATATCACTACTCCTGAATCCATGGAATTATTTATGCATTTTAATAATGCAGTTAATTCAGGCATTACTTATCTTGAAATGGAAGTTTCATCACAGGCTCTTAAATATAACAGAGTTGATGAAATTGTATTTGATTGTGGTATCTTTTTAAATATTTCAGAAGATCACATAAGTGATATTGAACATAAAGATTTTAGAGATTATTTTGAAAGTAAATTAAGAATCTTCAAGCAGACTAAAACAGCTTTTATTTGTGCTAATTCTGATAATTTTGATGAAATAAAAACTGCCGCTTCTGCTTCTGAAAATGTAATTATTTTTGGTCATGAAGATAATTTAAAAATTGATAAAAATGAATGTGATATTTATGGATATAACATTAAAAAGACTTCTGATGGAATTACATTTAATGTAAAAACCAAAGACTTTGATGAAGAATTTCTTCTAACTATGCCAGGTCTTTTCAATGTTGAAAATGCACTTGCTGCTATTGCAGTTGCACTTGAATATAACATTCCAATTGAATATATAAAAAAAGGGATTTCACTTGCTCGTTCAAGTGGACGAATGGAACTTTATGAAAACAATGATAAGAGCATCATAGCTGTTGTTGACTATGCTCACAACAAGTTAAGCTTTGATACGCTATACTCTTCTACTAAGAAGGAATATCCTGAGTATGATATCTATGCAATCTTTGGTTGTCCTGGATACAAAGCTCAGATTAGACGTAGGGACTTAGGTCTTATTGCTGGTGAATACTCAAAGAAAGTTTATATTTGTGCAGAGGATCCTGGTGACGAACCAGTTATTGAAATTTCAAATGAAATTGCTTCTTATGTTTCAAAAGGTAACTGTCCATACGAACTTATCGAAGATCGTGGTGAAGCAATCAAAAAAGCTATCGAAGATGCCAAAGCATCTAATCATAAAACAATTATTCTAATCACAGGCAAAGGCAACGAAACGCGCCAAAAGTACGGTCACGAATACCTCGATTGCCCATCAGATGTAGAATACGTAAAAAGATACTTACAATAGTAAGTATCTTTTTTGTTTACACGACGAGGAAAATGCAATAAGCTTGCTTACTAGCATTTGACGACCGTGATACAATCCCGAAACAAGCGTAGCGGTTTCGGTGATTATTTAAAGTTAATTACCACGTGAATTTATATTATCTATCCCGGACTCAGCTCGCGCACGGTGCGGGCTGCCCCTAGCCACACTAAGTTCGAAAGTTATTGTTTTTTATATGATTTATTCATTTCATCCGTATAATACAAGTATTACATAATGAGCAAGTAAAGTAATGCATTTAAGTGCAAGCACTTATGCACCACTTCACTTACTCATCACATAACGCTTCGCGTTATGCGAATAAAATTCATAAATCATAAACAACATCTTTCTCACTAAGTGTAGAGACCCGCAACGGTCCGTTCTAGAGAATATAGAATTCACTTTGGTTATTAACTTTAAATATTAAGTGTAACTATAAAGTTCTTTGTATATTCCGTTTTTAGCTAATAATTCTTCGTGAGTTCCACTTTCTTCAATTCCATTCTCAGTTAGAACGATTATCTTATCAGCGTTTTTGATTGTTGATAGTCGGTGAGCAATTACAAGTGTTGTTCTATTCTTTGCAAGTTTTTCAAGTGATTCTTTTACGATACTTTCACTTTCATTATCAAGAGCACTTGTTGCTTCATCAAATATCAATATAGGTGGATTCTTTAAGAATACTCTTGCTATTGATAATCTCTGTTTCTGTCCACCCGAAAGTTTAACGCCACGCTGACCTATATCTGTATTATATCCATCTGGTAAACTCATAATAAAATCGTGAGCATTTGCATTTTTAGCTGCTTCTACTACTTCATCATAAGTTGCATCTGGCTTACCATACTTAATGTTATCAAAGATTGTTCCACTAAAAAGATATACATCCTGCTGAACTAGACCAATATTATCTCTAAGGCTTCTAAGTGTAACATCTCTTACATCTTTACCATCTATTTTTATATTGCCTTTAGTCACTTCGTAAAACCTTGGTATTAAGCTACAAAGAGTAGTTTTACCACCACCTGATGAACCTACAATTGCAAGGTATTGACCCTGTGGTATTTTTAAATCAATATGTCTTAATACTCTATGTGCATTATCATTATATTTAAACGAAACATCATTAAACTCAATATCACCTTTTACATTTTCAAGTTCAACGGCACCTTCCTTATCCTGAATATCAGGTTCAATGTTAAGAATTTCCATAAATCTTTCAAATCCTGAATAACCATTTTGGAACTGTTCTGTAAAATCAATAAGTGTTTTTATAGGATCAGTAAATACATTAATATATAATAAAAATGCTACAAAATCTGCAACTGCAAGTTTATGATTACTCATAAGCACTCCACCTACAACAATAACACAAATATTTATAAGCATTGTAAATGCTGTAAGTCCTGAGTGATACAAGCCCATATATTTATAGCTTTCTTTTTTAGCTTTTAAAAATCCATCATTTCCAATCTTAAATTTTTCATTTTCAATATCTTCATTTGCGTATGATTTAACTACACGAATTCCAGATAAATTGTCTTCTATTCTAGCATTTACTTCCGCAATTTCGACTCTGTTCTTTTTAAATGCTCTCTTCATGTTCTTATTTAAAATAAATGCATAAATAAACATAATTGGGACAAGAACAAATGCTGCAATAGTTAGTTTCATACTGATACTTGTAAGAATAACAAATGCACCAATTATCTTAATAAATGATATTGCTATATTCTCTGGTCCATGATGCAAAAGTTCCGTAATATCAAATAAGTCATTTGTTATTCTACTCATAAGCTGACCAATCTTTTGATCATCATAAAACGAAAAGGATAATTTCTGATAATGATTAAAAATCTCTGCTCTCATATCATATTCAATCTTTGCACCCATTACATGTCCAAAATTTGAAATATAATAATTAGCAAATAACTGAATAAAAACAAGCACTACTAAAATTGCACCGATCATATAAATCTTCTCTGCATTCATGCTCTTATTGCCATTAGATAAATCACTTGTAATACTTCTAACTGTAAGAGGAATCACAAGTGCAATTCCTGATGCAACAAAAGCAAAAAACATATCAAGCATGAACGTTCCCATATATGGCTTATAAAAGGAAGCCATTTTCTTCAAATTTTCTTTCATAACTAATCTCCAAAATTTAAACCTTTAAATATATATAAAAGACGACCGTAAATATTCACGGTCATCTTTATATTTTTAATAACTATATATTATTCTTTTTCTTCAACATATGTACTAGCTAAGCATAACTCTTCCATCTGTTTTTCATCAACAACATTAGGAGCATCTGTCATAAGACAACTTGCATCCTTAACCTTAGGGAATGCAATTACCTCTCTAATGTTATCTCTCTTAGCCATAAGCATAATAAGTCTATCAAGACCAAATGCAAGTCCTGCATGAGGAGGTACTCCATACTTAAATGCATCAAGTAAGAAACCAAATCTCTCATGAGCATCTTCCTTTGTAAATCCAAGTTTTTCAAACATCTTCTCCTGAATATCACCCTGGTGAATTCTTACTGAACCACCACCAAGTTCATATCCATTAAGAACGATATCATAAGCCTTTGAACGAACTGCGCCAAGATCACTATCAAGTAAATCAAGGTCTTCTTCCATAGGCATTGTAAATGGATGATGCATTGAAACGAATCTTTCCTGCTCTTCTGAGTATTCAAAAAGTGGGAATTCTGTAACCCAAAGGAAATTAAATTTATCTTCATCAATAATTCCCATCTGGTCTGCAAGTTCAAGACGAAGTGCACCAAGACAATCAAATACTAACTTAGTCTTATCAGCTGCGAATAATAATAAATCACCATTCTTACCATCCATAGCCTTAATAAGTGCATCCATCTCTTCATCCTTCATAAACTTAGCAAATGAAGACTTTATGCTGCCATCATCAGCAATCTGTATGTAAGCAAGTCCCTTAAGACCAATACCCTTAACGAACTCAACTAATTTATCAATTTTCTTTCTTGGCATATTACCCTGGCCAGTAGCGTTAATACCTCTAACAGTACCACCATCCTTAATAGCATTAGCAAATACACCAAATTCACAATCCTTAACAACATCACTTACATTAACAAGTTCCATGCCAAATCTAGTATCTGGTTTATCTGAACCATATCTTTCCATAGCTTCTTTGTAAGTCATACGCTTGATTGGAAGTTCAATATCAACATCTAAAACTTCTTTAAATAAACTCTTAAGTAATCTTTCATTAACATCAATAACATCATCAATATCAACAAATGACAATTCCATATCCACCTGTGTAAATTCAGGCTGTCTATCAGCTCTTAAGTCTTCATCTCTAAAGCACTTAACAATCTGTAAATATCTATCATATCCTGAGCACATAAGTAACTGCTTAAATAACTGCGGTGACTGTGGAAGTGCGTAGAATTTACCTGGATGAACTCTACTTGGAACAAGATAATCTCTAGCACCTTCCGGTGTAGACTTTGTAAGCATTGGAGTTTCAATTTCTATGAAACCTTCGTTCTCTAAAAACTTACGCATAAAAGTTGTTACCTTACTTCTAAGTATAAGATTTCTCTGCATATCAGGTCTTCTTAAATCAAGATATCTATATTTAAGTCTTAATTCTTCCTTTGTATTGCTATCTTCCTCAATTGGGAACGGTGGAGTTTCAGACTCTGATAAAATTCTTAATGTCTTAACATCAATTTCAATATCACCAGTCTTTAAATCATTATTAACTGCTCCATCTCTTTTTCTAACAATACCTGTGGCAGCAATAACATATTCGCTTCTAAGTTCATTCGCCTTTTTAAGAACCTCTGCATCACTTGTACTATCATCAAATACCAACTGTAAAATACCGCTACGATCTCGTAAATCGATAAAGATTAAGCTACCAAGATTTCTTCTTTTCTGAACCCAACCCATAACGGTTACTTCTTGTCCAATATTTTCATTAGATACTTCTGTACATCTGTGACTTCTGTGAAGTCCTTTCATTGATTCTGCCATTGTTTCACCTCATTAATCAAATTTATTTCTCAAAATAATATAATTACAATATATTAAACTTATCTTTTTTATTTGTCAATAACTAATTAATATCAAACAACAAAACTAATTAATCAACAAATACACATATTTCTATATTCTTATTTTAGTAAACTTCCAATTTCATCAATTGCTACTTCTGTATTTTCTCCAGTTTCCATGTTTTTAACATTAACTTTACCAGCTTCTAATTCATTATCACCGATAATAACTGTATACTTACAAGGAAGTTTATTAGCATACTTCATCTGAGCCTTAACTGAACGATCCATATAATCTGTTTCAATAATAAATCCTTCCTCACGAAGTTTTTTTACAATTTCATACGACTTACTTCTAGCGCTATCACCCATAACACCAACATATAAGTCTACAATATCTTCTTTTTCAAGCTCCACGCCTTCTTTTTCCATGAAGTATAGAATTCTTTCAATACCCATACCAAATCCAGCTGAAGGTATATCCTGTTTTTCATCTATTTCACTAATAAGACCATCATATCTTCCGCCACCTGAAAGAGTAAATCCTTCACTATCAACGAATTCAAATACAGTCTTTGTATAGTAATCAAGTCCACGTACAATTCCTGTATCAATTGTATATTCAATATTTAAGCTATCAAGCATGCTCTTTAATGTTTCAAAGTGTTCCTTACACTCATCATCAAGATAATCAATTGTTCTTGGAGCATCCTTAACAATTTCCTTACAACTTGGAACCTTACAGTCTATAACTCTAAGAGGATTCTTTTGCATACGCTCTCTACAAGTTTCGCATAATTCACCCTCATGTTCCTTTAAGTATTTAAGTAATGCATCATTATATGTCTTTCTACAATTAGCACAACCTATACTATTGATGTGTAAATGTGCATCCTTAAGGCCTAATCTCTTTATAAGCTCAGATATGAATGTAATAATTTCAACTTCAACCATTGGACTTTTTGAACCTACAATTTCAACACCAAACTGATGATGCTGACGAAGACGACCACTCTGTGGTTTTTCATATCTAAATGCAGGTGTTACATAAAAAAGTTTCTTTGGAGCTGGCTCAGCATATAAATTATGCTCAAGATAAGCTCTAATAGCTCCGGCTGTTCCTTCTGGTTTTAATGTAATGCTTCTATCACCCTTATCTGTAAATGTATACATTTCCTTTTGAACAACATCAGTAGTTTCTCCAACACCTCTTTGAAATAATACAGTATGTTCAAATACTGGTGTTATAATTTCTTTCATGTTGTAAACCTTTGCAAGATCACGACAGATTTTTTCAATCTGAGTTCTCTTGTGCATGTTTTCCCCATACCAATCCTGTGTTCCTCTAGGTGCTTGTGTTATCATATCTAACCTCTTTCTATATAATAATTTTTATTCTATCTCTTATGTTAGTATCAAAATACAACTAACTCTTAATCCATATCATCTGCCTGATATTGTAGCAAATGCCTTACTTTTTCCCTTACTTCTTCTCTATTAATCATACGCTGAAATGCAAGGAATATATGCATGTCAAAATGCTTAACCTCATTTATTAATAGATTTAAAGCACTATCAATATCAAATGCATCTCTATAAGATCTTCTTGAAACTAGTGCAGCAAATACATCACATACTCTAATAATTCTTGCTCCAAGTGGAATATCTTCACCCTCTAAATTTCTAGGAAATCCTGTTCCATCATAGTTTTCATGATGATATAAAACTGATTCCTTTACAAGGGCTGAAAAATCCATATCCTTGATTATATCATAACTTAAACTTGAATGCATCCTGATGTGTCGCATTTTTTCAATGGATAATGAATCTCTATCCTTACCATACAAGTATTCTGCAAGTCTTAGTTTCCCTATATCATGCAAAACACCTGCAACAGCTAAATCATAACATTTATCGTCAGCAAGACCTAATTCCTTACCAAGCATTCTTGCTAGATTACTTACTAAAATACCATGATGAATGTTATCAATCATGTCTGATTCTAACTTATCCTTATCAATACTATAAGTATTATAGTTTTCTTTTATAAACTCTCTCTTACGTTCAATCATTTCTTCAATTCTATCGATATAATTATCTAAATCCTTTACATCACAAACTCTAAACACTTCAGGATTATGCTCACCTTCATAATCTTCTTCATCATGATAAATAACAAATTTACTATCAGAGCCTGCACCAGCAGCAATGATATTATGTTTTTCTTCCATGATTAAAATATTATAAAGACACTCATATCCATATTTAGAGTAACCTACATTTTCAAGATTTCCCGCAATATTCTTCTGTCTATATAAATAATAAGGATTCATCCCAAGTTCACGAGCGTATTTGCTCGCAAGATTCATCATCTCTTCATTATTCTTGAAAGTTAAATCCTTATAATCTTCACTATCAGTTTGAAGCTTAGCACCTCTCTTTATGGCAAGTGAATGTATTGTAATACTTTCTGGTTTAAGTGTCAAAACCTGTTCCATCGTATTTCTAACATCCTCTATTGTTTCTTCTGGAAGTCCTAATATAAAATCCATATTTATATTATTAAATCCATATTCCCTTGCAAGAGCAAATGCTTCATAAACATCCTTAACTGTGTGATTTCTTCCAATAAGTTTTAATGTCTTATCATTCATGGTCTGTGGATTAATTGAAATCCTGCTAACACCATACTTTTTCATAACATTAAGTTTATCTTCGTCAATCGTATCAGGTCTTCCGGCTTCAACCGTAAACTCTCTTAAGTACGTTAAATTAAATGTTCTTGTTATAAATTTAAGCAACTCATCTAACTGTAATGCATTAAGAGCTGTTGGTGTACCACCACCAACATATATTGTATAAAGTTTAAGTTCATTACATGCATTTGCTATATAGGATAATTCCTTTTTTAATGCTTCTAAATAATCCTCAACTTTATCACCCTTTTCTTCTATGTCATTTGAAGCAAATGAACAATATATACATCTTTTTGGACAAAATGGAATTCCAACGTAAAGACTGTATCCATCCTTATATTCAAATTCAGATAAAACTTCAGCTTCTCTTTTAGCAATCTTAAGAGCAAGTTTTGATTTTTCCTCAGATGCTAAATACTCTTCTTCCATAAAATCAAGCACATCTTCTTCATCCATGCCATCTTCTAATTTTGAAAGTGCAAGTTTAATTGGTCTAATGCCTGTAAGAGTTCCCCAAGGAAGAACTTTTTCCGTTTCATCTACTAACATAGAATACAGAAGCCGCTTTAGACGATTCTTTGTATCTGCTCTATCATCAAAATCTGCTTCTGTGCTTCTCTCATTATCATTTAATTTTATGTTTATTTTTTTTTCAGCAAATGTAACATCAATTATCACCTTTTTATCTTCATCAATATCAACTTCCTTGTTAACAAAGAATCTCTCTCCCGGATAAAAAGCTCTACTTAATGTTTCAATATCATATTTAAAATCCAAAGGATTAATGTTTATAATTACCATTGATAATAAAACCTTTCAATCCCAATAACTGTCTGATCGCCATGTCCAGGAAAGACAACAACTTCATCAGATAGTTTTAATAATTTTTCAATTGATTTAGCCATTCTTACAGGATCACCAGTCGGCAAATCACATCTACCACACGTACCTGCAAACATAGTATCTCCGCTAAACATAATTTTTTCACTTTCCATGTAATAGCAACAACTTCCAGCAGTATGACCTGGAGTATAAAAGACCTTAAATGTCATACCTCCTACTTCCACTTCTTCTTTATCCTTAACAAATATATCCGGATAAACCTTAGTTGAGCAATCATTCTCTGCTGACAAATTAAGATTACTATTCTTAAGTAAAGTCTTCTCTCTGTTATGTGCCACAATTGGAATATGATAATAATTTTTTATAAAATTAGCTGCCAAAATATGATCATAATGTCCATGAGTTAAAAAGATTGCGACTGGTTTAACATCAAGTTTTTTTATTGCATTCATAATTCTCCCTGGTTCATCAGCAGGATCAATTATTACAGCCTCTTTTTTATCATTATCATAAACAATATATAGATTTGTATCAATTACACCAAGAATCATCTTCTTGATTTTAATTTCGCTCATACGCACACCCTTTAACTGTAATTTACATTCCCGTTGTTCTTTCTATATCTATAACACCATCTATCATTCTTATTTTACCTGTAATCTTCTCAAGTTCAGCTACATTTTTAATATTAAAACTAACATTAATTGTGGCTATACCTTGTTTATTAGGTCTAACATTAAGAGAAATAATATTCTTATCACTTTCTGCAAGAACTTTAGTTACGCTATTAAGCATACCCGTTCTATCATTTGCATAAACAGTAATTTCTGTTGCATATTCCTCATTTTTAATAATATCCTGTCCTTGCCAAGTCGCTTCAATAAGTCTGTTTCTTTCAAAATCAGGTAGATTAAGAATATTAATACAATCCGTTCTATGGATTGAAACGCCCCTTCCTCTAGTAACAAAACCTATAATTTCATCACCTGGAACTGGACTACAACATCGTGAAAATCTAACAGCAACGTCATGAATTCCTTCAACAACAATGCCGCCTTTAGATACTCTCTCCTTAGTTTTAGTAGCTGCTTCACTATTATTAATGCTATCGATAATGTCCTGATCACTTAATACTTTATCTTTAGCTTTTATCTTTTCATATTCTTCAAGTAATCGGTTTGCAACCTGTCCTTCCTTAAGTCCACCATGACCAATAGCCGCAACAATTGCATCCCACTCTTTATATCCATACTTACGTACACAAACATCTGTATACTCTGGTTTTAATACATCGGATGGATTATAACCCTTACTCTTTAAATACTTTTCAAGAAGATCCTTACCACGTAGGAAATTATCTTCTTTATTTACACTCTTAAACCATTGATTAATCTTACTTTTAGCCTGTGGGCTTTTAACAATCTTAAGCCAATCAAGACTTGGTCCCTGAGAATTTTGAGATGTAACAATCTCAATTCTATCACCATTCTGTAATTTATAATCAACATTTACCATTCTTCCATTAACTCTTGCACCAATCATTCTATTACCAACGGCACTATGAATCATATATGCAAAATCAACAGGTGTTGAACCTGCAGGAAGTGTTTTAACATCACCATTAGGTGTAAAACAATATACGTGTTCTGAGAAAAGATTAAGATTATCCTTAAGAAGAGACATAAATTCCTTATTATCTTCAAAGTCTCTCTGCCACTCAAGAATCTGTCTTAGCCAGCTAAGTTTTTCTTCTTCGTTATCTCCACCACCTGATATGTTCTCTTTATATTTCCAATGCGCAGCGATACCGTACTCAGCAACTCTATGCATCTCATGAGTTCTAATCTGAATCTCAAAAGGCTGACCAACCTTACTAATTAAAGTTGTATGCAACGACTGATACATATTAGGTTTTGGCATTGCAATATAATCTTTAAATCTACCAGGAACTGGTGTATATTTTTCATGTATAATACCAAGAGCTGCATAACAGTCTCTAAGATTATCAACTATAATACGAACAGCAAATATATCATAAATCTGATCTAATGTCTTATCCTGAGTAATCATCTTTTTATAAATACTAAAATAATGTTTAACTCTACCATTAATTTCAGCCTTAATACCTGCTTCTTCAATATATGTTCTAACTTCATTCATAAGCTCATTAATGAAGTCTTCTTTATATTCAACTCTTCTACTTACATCTTCTGTTAAAGTATTATAAATATCTGGTTCTAAATACTTAAGTGATAAGTCATCAAGTTCTGTTTTAATTTTTGAAATACCGAGACGATTAGCAATAGGAGAATAAATATCCATAGTCTCCCTTGCTTTTTCTTTCTGTTTTTCCGGTTTCATGAACTGTAAAGTTCTCATGTTATGAAGTCTATCAGCAAGTTTAATTAATATAACTCTGATATCCTTTGCCATAGCAAGAAACATCTTACGTAAGTTTTCAGCCTGTTCCTCTACCTTATCAGTATCATATGATAACTGAGTAAGTTTTGTAACACCATCAACTAGCTGAGCAACGTCATCACCAAATATCTCTGTAACCTCTTCTTTTGTCATTGTTGTATCTTCGATGACATCATGAAGAAGGCCAGCCACAATTGTTTCCTTATCAAGTTCTAATTCTGCAAGAATAATAGCTGTTGATAATGGATGAATAATATATGGTTCGCCAGATTTTCTTTTTTGTTCACCATGACATTCTTTTGCAACATTATATGCTTTTTCAATCATAGAAATATCATCAGATGGATGATACATTTTTATAATCTTAATAAGGTTATCATATAATTGTTCAGGTGATAGATTAGAAGAAATATCATTACTATCACTAAACTCCTTATGCTCTATAATGTTTTGCATAATGTTTTCATTATCCATAAAGTTCTCCGTTAATTTATATTGTGTTACCCCAACATTATTTTCCTTCATAAGCAATTGAAGATGTTACATTATATCCCTTAAGCTTATCCCTACCATTAAGCCCTTTTAGTTCCATAACGAATGAGATTCCTACAACCTCACCACCAAGTTCTTCAACCATTTTTATAATTGCCTCGATTGTTCCACCTGTAGCAATCAAGTCATCTATAATAACAACCTTATCACCAGGTTTTATGGCATCCTTATGCATCTCAATAATAGCACTACCATATTCAAGGTCATACTCTCTACTAATAACTTCTCTAGGAAGTTTTCCCTGCTTTCTTACTGGAACAAATGCTTTACCTAAATTATAAGCAACAGGCATACCAAATATAAAACCTCTTGATTCAGGTCCAATTACTATATCAAAATCCAAATCTTTAACATTATCTACCAAACTATCAATTGCAAGTTTAAGACCATCCTTATCACTTATAATTGATGTTACATCTCTAAATATAATTCCTGCTTTTGGAAAATCAGGAATACTTACTACATAATCTTCAAGTTTTTTCATATCTAACCTCTCACTATATATTTCATAAAAGTAAACAATTAAAATGCACCATTTAAAAAACTAGATTCGTTATATTTACCTGTATGCTCTTTACATCTCTAAATTCATTAATCATCGGATAATACAATATATTTATTCTAACATCATTATCCTTTCCAGCAAGTGCCTTATTAACTTCATCTTTACCATATTTTTCCTCTAATAAAGCTATTTTGGCAAATGCATCCGTAAACATAACTGCACTTACTATTTTACCACTATCTGTGATTAAATCAAACCTTAAAACGTTATTATTTGCACCAAAAATCTGAATTTTTTTGACTTTTATGTTACTAAGACCAAATATTGGCTTATTATTATCTTTACCGAAAGGTTCAAGTACTGATAAATCATCAATAAGCTTATAAGAAATATAGTCAAGTGGCATCTTACAATCTATATAAATTGTTTCAATCAAATCCTCTTCACTTAATATATTCTCACTATTAATTCTATTTCTAAATTCTTCTAAATCATCGTATTTAATCGAAAGACCGGCTGCCATCTTATGACCACCAAACTTAACTGTTAAATCTTTTACCTTAGTAATACCATCAAATATATTAAAAGAATCAATTGAACGAGCTGATCCTTTTATCACGCCATCACTTGCTTTTCCAGCAAATACTATAACTGGTTTATAATAAACTTCTTTAACTCTTCCTGCTACAATACCAGCTATGCTTTCATGACAATCCTCTAAATACAAAACTAAAATGTTGTTAGTATCATTTGCTGCCATATCAACTGCAATTTTTGTATTCTTTTCAGTCATGTCTTTACGTTCATTATTAAGTTCAGCAAGTTCACTAGCTATCTTTTTCGCTCTTTGTTCATCACTTGTTTTAAATAGTTCAAGAGACAGATTAGCAGTATCTAATCGTCCAGATGAATTCACACACGGACCTAGAATAAACCCTAAATGATATGAACTAATACTATCCTTCTTAATCCCCGTAGCTTCAATAAGACTTTTAAGACCAAGATTTTTAGTATTTTTCATAAGTTTTAGGCCAGCGCTTACCATATCTCTATTTTCATCTGTAAGACTAACAATATCACATACCGTAGCAAGCGCAACAAACTGAATATATTCATCAAACTTAGAATCAAAACTTGTATCAAGAGATAACTTAATATATTCATTAATTGCAAGAATTAATTTATAAGCCACTCCAGTACCACACATATCCTTGAATGGATATTTGCAATTTGGCATCTTATGATCGATTATATAATCAGCATCTGGATAAATATACTTATTATCTCCATTTTCATCAATTACTTTTGGTACCTCATGATGATCAGTAACAATAACATCTAAACCCTTTTCCTTAGCATAAGAAACCGCCTCAATTGCAGCTATCCCATTATCAGTTGTGATAATCAATGAAGCCCCATCATTAAAAGCAATATCTACATGATTTTTATTAATCCCATATCCATCCTTAATTCTATCTGGAATAATATTAACTACTTCTCCACCAATCAAACTTAAATAATCTGATAATATAAAACCTGAACATACACCATCAACATCATAATCAGATACAACATATATTTTCTTTTTTGAAAGAACATGTTTTATTATAAGTTCAACAGTTTCCTTCATGTTTTCAAACAAATATGGATCATGTATATTATCAAGCGATGGTTTTATATAGTTCTCTATCTTATCTTCAGTAACACCTCTGTTAGTTAGAACCTTTATAACAACAGGATCCAATTTGTATTTATCTCCAAGTCCTCTAAAATCTGCTTTCTTAGCATATACTTTATAACGCTTTTCTCCCATGTGCTTCCTCACATATGTTTTCTAAAAACAACAAGCTCCGTAATTTAGCGGAGCTTGTTATTTATTTAAATCTTATATTAGCAATATTATGCTTCCTTAACTACTTCCTTAGTTGTTTCCTTCTTTGTAGTAACTTTTTTAGCATCACCCTTCTTGCCACCAGTTTTCATCATGTACCATAATGAACCTGTAATACAAACAGATGAATAAGCACCACAGATAATACCAACCATCATTGGAAGAGCAAATTCTCTAATTGAATTTACACCCATTACATAAATCATAGCGATTGTAACAAATGTTGTGAGTGAAGTATAAATACTTCTTGTAAGTGTCTGTGTAATACTCTTATTAACAATTGCTTTATAATCGATATTCTTTTCAGTATTAAGAGTAAGATTTTCTCTAATTCTATCGAAAATAACGATTGTAGCATTAATTGAATAACCTACGATTGTAAGTATACATGCTATAAATGTTGTACCAACAATTGTTCTTGAAATTGCATAGAATGCAATAACAACTAAAACGTCATGTACTAAAGCTGTAACAGCTGATAAAGCAAACTTAAGATCCTTAAATCTGAACCAGATATAGATAAGCATACAAATTGTTGCAAGAACTGTTGCAACAACAGCATCCTTTCTCATCTCATCACCAACTGTAGCTGAAATAAATGTATCATCGAAATTATCATCTGAATCAATTGCACCAAACTCATCTTTAAGAGTCTTTTTCATAGCATCAAACTTTTCGTCTGTTAATTCTGATGTTTTAATAACATAACTATTTGAATTTACTTCTTTCTGTCCCTGAACATCATCGCTACCTATTGCTTTTGCAACTGCAGGTTTAATCTTCTCATTAAATTCATCTACTGTATAATCTTTATTAAATTCAACTGTTGTAGACTGACCACCTTTAAACTCAATACTGAAGTAGAATGGACCTTCACCTTTGTTTGCATTAATAGCCATAAATGCAACACCAATACCAACAACAATCACTGAAAGAGCAATACAAATTCCTCTCTTACTTACAAAATCAAATACTTTTCTATGTCTTTCCTTACCATATAAACCTGGAGCCTTTAGTCCTAAGTTATAGAATGCCTTAACTAAAATTCTAGCAACAACAAGTGATGTAAACATTGAAAGAGCAATACCAATTGCAAGAGTCTGAGCGAATCCTTTAATTGTACCTGAACCCTTCCACATAAGAACAAATGCAGCAATAATTGTTGTAATATTACCATCTAAAATAGCTGAAGCAGCTTTTTTGAAACCTAAATCAATTGAAGCTCCAACATCTCTACCCGCAGCAATTTCTTCTCTTATTCGGGCATATATAATAACATTAGCATCAACCGCCATACCAATTGATAAGATAATACCAGCAATACCTGAAAGTGATAATGTTAAGTTATATGCATTAAGTACTAATAAAATTAATGCAGTATAAGCTGTTAAACAAAGACCTGCAACTAAACCAGGTAATCTATATACAAAAAGCATAAATATAATTACAATTGCAATACCAATTGCACCAGCTTTCATTGACTTAGCTAATGCATCACTACCAAGTTTAGCACTTACTACTCTATGTGACATTTCTTTAAGTTCAAGTGATAGTGAACCAATTCTAATTGTTGAAGCAAGATGTTCTGCTTCATCAAGTGATTCCTGTCCTTCGATAACAGCGCTTCCTTCTGTAATGACACTGTTAACAGTTGGATTACTAACTAATTCATCATCATATAAAATACCAATAGGTTTATTTAAATTTTCTCTTGTAGCATCAGCGAATTTCTTTGTACCTTCTTTTGTCATTTCAAGGTTAACTACATATTCTTTTTTCTGAGTATCCTTGTCTGCCTGAACATTACCTTTCGCATCCGCAATATCATTACCATCAAGCCAAATTCTATAAATAGTTTCCTTACCATCACTACCTTTAACTTTATGAACCTCATAATCTGATTCACCTTCTTTGTACTCAGATGTAACATCAGTTACAAAATATAAAGAACCCGGCTTACCTAAATCATCAAGGACTGTTTTAGCATCTGTTTGGCCTGGAACATCAACACAAATTCTATTATCGCCTTCTTTATATACTAAAGATTCTGTACTAAATGCATCTACACGCATTTGAAGTTTTCTAATAGTATCATTAAATTCTTTCTTTGTAAACTCATCATTCTTAATCTCAAATGTAATACTAACACCACCCTTAAGATCAAGACCCTGCTGAATATTCTTAGCGCTACCTGAATGTCTCTTACCAATACCAATTGCAGCAACTACACAACTTCCTGCAATGATACATAAAGTAAGAAGCAACACTAAAGCGCTTTTTAACTTACTGTTTTTCATTTTACTAACCTTCCTTTAGTTCTTTATAACTTAATTTTTATAAATTTATTCACTAAATGCTTCATCTGCCTTAAGCATAATTGAGCATTCTACTCTTTTTCTCTGCATTTTACAACCTATCTCATAGGTACTATTGATATCCCCTGTAAAATTAAAGGAATTTGCAGCACATCCACCCGAACAATAGAATTTAGCAAAACAATCCTTACATTCACTTCTTGAATATACATTGCACTTCTTAAACTTAGAAACTAAATCAGTACGCTTAATACCTTCATCAACGTTCCCAAGTAAAAAGTCAGTATTACCAACAAATTGATGGCAAGGATATAAATCACCCCAAGGAGTAACAGCTAAATATTCACTACCGGCTCCACATCCTGACATTCTCTTATATATACAAGGACCTTGATCTAAATCAATCATAAAGTGGAAGAAATTAAAACCTTTACCCTCTTTTCTTCTCTTTATGAATTCTTTAGCAAGATTATCATATTCATCTAAAATCTTATTAACATCTTCTTCCCTAATGGCATAATCAGCTTCCTTAGGAGCAACAACTGGCTCTATTGAAATCTGTTTAAAACCAAGGTCTGCAAAATGTTTAACGTCTTCTGAAAAATCAAGATTATATCTAGTAAAAGTACCTCTAATATAATAATCTGTCTGATTACGACTTTCTGCAAGTTTCTGGAATTTTGGAACTATAACATCGTAACTTCCCTGACCACCTCTTCTAGGTCTCATTCTGTCATTGACTTCTTTTCTACCATCAAGACTAATTACGACGTTAGACATCTCCTTATTAAGGAATTCCATAACTTCATCATTAAGTAGCATACCATTAGTAGTTAGAGTAAATCTAAAATTCTTATTAGCTTCTTTTTCTCTTTGTCTACCATATTTTACAAGTTCTTTTACAACTTCCCAGTTCATTAAAGGTTCACCACCGAAAAAGTCAACTTCAAGATTCTTTCTACTACCTGAATTCTCAATAATAAAGTCTAAAGCCTTTTTACCTACTTCAAGACTCATAAGTCCTCTTTCGCCATGATATTCACCCTCTTCTGCAAAACAATATTTACATGCTAAATTGCAATCATGTGTTACATGTAAACATAAAGCCTTAACTACTGTCTGCATACTTGGAAGATTCTCAACAATACCTTCGTAAAGGTCTTTTGAAAAAAGTGTCTCATCATCAATAAGATTATATATTTCTCCAATCGCTTCACAAAGATCATCATGAGAGTATTTATCTTTTAGATTATTCTTGATTTCATCGGAAAACTTTTCTTTATACGAATCAGTAAAATCCCCCTTGATTATTTCTTTGAATTCTTCATTCTCATCAAGCACCTTCACCGCATCATATAATATATCATCAACGACATGTACAGCACCACTATTTATGTCCATAATGATGTCATACCCGTTATTTTTATACTGATGAATCAAAACATATCTCCTTATAATCTACTATATTCTTTTTTTATAATAAAACGCACTATAACAGAGTCAACCAAAAAGTCGGCTCTGTTATAGAATAATAATCTTTATTAATGACTATTTATTATTCTCACACTTCTGATTACCAACTGTGCAAGATGTCTTGCAAGCTGACTGACATGATGTCTGGCATTCACCACATCCGCCTTTTTTCATAGTATCTTTAAATGTTTTTTCGTTTAATGTTTTAACGTGTTTCATGACGTTCCTCCTAATTTTTCGCATATTTATGCAATCTTTGAACATTATACCATATATATTAAATATTTCAAAGTATTTTTTATTCTAATTATATTAGCAAATAACTCATTTATTATGTATTTGCTACCTTTTAGCTTCACTAATTGCTTTATTTAAAAAATTTAAAACTCTCTTTTTATCCATACTCCATAATGGTGCAATTAAATCCTTTTTAGCTCCATCACCTGTCATTCTATGTATCACCATATCTTCAGGTAGTACTTTTAATGCTGAACAAATTATATCAATATATTCATCCATTTCAAGGCATTTAAATTTTTCCTCTTCATAATCACCCGCTAAATCTGTACCCTTAAGCACGTGAAGTAATTGAAGTTTTATTCCCTTAGCACCACTCTCTCCAACATACTTAACAGTTTCAAGCATGTCTTCTTTAGTTTCGCCTGGTAGACCTAATATAACATGAGTAATTACTTCTATACCTTCATTACAAAGAAGTTTTACTGCTTCATCATAAACAGATAAATCATATCCTCGTCTAATGTAGTTTGCACTTTTCTCATGAATGGTCTGAAGCCCAAGCTCTACCCATACTGGTTTAATCTTATTAATTTCTGATAATAGACTTACCACCTCTTCATTAATACAATCCGGTCTGGTTGCAATTGAGAGAATTGCAATATCAAGATTTTCATATGCTTCCCTGTATTTATCCCTTAATACTTCAACGCTTGCATATGTATTGGTATATGCCTGAAAATAAGCAATGAAATTCGCTTCATTCTCATTTATGTTCTTTGGCATTTTACCAATAATCCTTTGTTTGCCCGATTGTATTTGCTGAGTGATTGAACATATCCTATCTTCAGCAAAATCTCCTGATCCCTTTCCAGAGCAAAATATGCATCCTTTTGTATCAATTAAACCATCCCTATTAGGACAGGTAAATCCAGCATCAATGCTAATCTTATACAATTTTCTACCGTATGTATCTTTAAGATACTTATTAAGTGAATAATATTCCATAATTACAAATTAAGTTTAAATTTCTTATATCCAAATGAATTAATTACAAAGTAAGCTACAATAACATATAAAATTGTAAATCCAATCATAATCGGACAGAACAATAATGAACTAATCTTTTTATCATAAATAAGATAACATGCCATATATGTCAAACTTGTACATAAGGTATATATCACGCCTTTATTTTCCATTTTTTCATTATAAGGTTGCAATACATAATATAAAAAAAGGTAATGCACTGAGAAAAAGATACTCATAGCCAATATAGAAATTGGAGTAATAATATAGAATAAGGTTTTCTCTCCCGATGCAATAAAATACAACACATCTACTCCAATTGCAATAATAATTGTAGGAATCATATTATATTTTATTATGGATTTAAGCCTAATCATAAATAAGTTAATAACTGTCTCCTTCTTTCTGTAAAAATTATATGTAAGCATCGAACAATCGCAGTTATAAAAATATGCCTTGGTATATGCTTCACCTCTATTTACAATATATAAAACAAACAAAAATCCACATACATGTTCTTCAACAAGTAATCGCATTAAACGAAACAGACGATCTTGTTGAATGATAATTCCAACAACGGAAAATATCGCAAATATCGCAAATATAATTAAAGAACATATTAAACAATGCTTATAATATATACTTCTATGTCTCCTAATAAAGATATCATTAAAATAATCATATCCTTTTTTATTGCTTATTGATGCACCATTTTTTATATCATCACCAATATTTGCATCAAGCATTTTACTATAGTTTTGAATTTCTGTTTTATTTGCTACACTTTTCTCATCACTAAATTCACTATCAAATAATAACTTTTTGTATAGATATTTATAATCGTCAAATTCAAATAATTTTTTCCATGAAATAATCATAAAAGGAGTCGCAAGAATAGTTATAAGAATCAAAATATATGCCGGTGGATTTAAAAACAACCCCCCAACAAATGCAATAAAAATACAAGCCACAGTTACACCAAATGTTATTAAACTAGAAAACCCAACAAGATTATCTCTATTAATATTTTTCCTTTGTATTCCTATAACTACCGATGCAAAAATAACCTTAATCATGATTGTATATAATGGATAAACTATAACCATGTATAAAGGATAATACCCAACAGCGATATATACTATCACAGATGCAATTACAGATCCTATAAAATGTCTAATCAAACAAGCTATGTAATTTGATAAAGCATATTTCTTTGCATCCATTCTAAGAATCATAATCGAAGAATATGTTTCACTCATAACTGATGTAATTTGATTATTTATAAATCCTCCAGCAACAGTCAAGATTATAAACACAAAAAAAATCTTTCCTGTAATTACTGGCTTATTTATTTTTTTATCTATTATTTCTTTATATATTCCTGAACATAATCCAATAGTAATAAATAAATATAAAAGTTTTCCTACAAACAATCCAAATAACGATTTTATAAAATTAATAATCTTTAAAAATATTTTTATTCCCTTTGAAGAATAAAACTTACTTGTAATCAAATCACCTAATAGAGGAATTTTTGATATAAGAAATATAAGCTGATTCTTCTCATAAGCACTTCTTACTTTTCTATTTACTCTATATGTATTAATCATTTATAACTTCTTCCTTCTCCTCATTTGAAACTTCTTCAGAATTTTCTACATTACCATACTCACCTTTAAGTATATTTATAATGAATTTTTCAAATTCTTCTTTTGTCATACCTCCCTTATCAAGTGGTAATAACTTACCATCTTTAAGAAGAACAATTTCATCACAAAGACTAGTTGCAAGTTCCATAATGTGAGTTGAAAGAATCATAATATGATCACCTTTCATAGTTCTAAGTAACTGTTTCATCTCATCTGCAACAACAACATCAAGAGATGTTAGTGGTTCATCAAGAAGCCAAACATCTGGATTCGAAATAAAATTTAATAACATCATCATTTTATTCTTCATACCATGTGAATAATCTTTTGCGAGTCTATCTCTATCAGCTTCATCAATTGAAACCATATCAAAATATTCATCAATTGTTTTTAAATCTTTTATTCTTTTTTGATTGATTTCAATAAAGAATTTAAGCATTTCTCTACCTGTTAAAAAGTTTGGAACAACTGGTGCTGAAATAACATAGCCGATGTCTTCAATATCTAATTTTCTTGTATTTCCCTCATCATCAGTTAAGTACACCTTACCATGTTCTGCCTTAATATCATCATTAATAATATTAAAGAGTGTTGTTTTACCTGCTCCATTTCTTCCTAGTAAACCATATATCTTACCACTCTCAAAAGTAAAACCCGTATCTGCAATAACCACTTTATCATCAAATTTTTTAAATATTTCTTCTAAAACTAGTTTCATATTCCCTCCATATGGTTATTATCAAATTGATACTAACCCCATTTTCTTTTACTTATACAAATAACGATGGCTAAAAGTCATCGTTATTCATATAAACATTATAATTCATAAATTAAAAACTTTTCACTATTATCAGCCTTCTCCGCCATCTCCAGAATCATCACTGTTTTCACCGTCTGAATTATCACCAGAATCACCTGAATCATTATTTTCATCATCTGAATTTCCATCATCTGAATTTCCATCATTTGAATCTGAATCATCACCTAAATCATCTAATGAATTTAAGAATTCATCTGAAACCTGACCTTTAGCGAAATTATATTTGTTTTTATCAATCTTGCCCTTAAGATTCTTTACAATATATTCAAACATTTCTTCTGCTTTTTCTTCATTACCACGCTTATGATAAATATTTCCAAGCTGATAATAAGCATTACCATAATTTGGTTCTGTTTTTATACATTCTTCAAAACACTTAATAGCTTCATCATTATCACCATTCTCTCTAGCCTTCATACCATTTTCATAGAATTCATCAGCCATTTCCTTGGCCATTTTATCATGTAATGATTTGTAAATTGAATCAAACACATCTGAATTCATTGAAACTGTAGTATCAATCTTATTTAGGATTTCCATACTCTTTGGCTTATCATCAGCAAGATATGCCTGCATAGCCTTTAACAAATATTTATTATTCTTTTCAATCTTCTTATCAGTTGTTTCCTTATCTTCAGCTTCTTTTAACTGCTTTGATATATCCTCTACTCTTGCTTCAAGTTCTTGAATAGTAGATTTTTTAATTGCCATTTTCTGATCATATTCTGTTTTAACTTCATTAACATCCTGTGTCTGTTTCTTAACCTTCAAAGGAGTAACTATAAAGTAAACAGCTAACGCACCAATTACTATTCCAGTAAGAACCTGTAAAACACCAATTGCTCCACTTGCTAAATCCTTATAATTGTTTTGAGGAACAATTACATCATCTCCACTTATGTATGAGGCTCCAGGATCCTTACTATTCTCCTGTAATCTCTTCTTTCTGCTATATCCAGCAGGATCAATTCTTCTTTGTGTATCAAGAAAACTTTCTATTTCTTTCTTGTATTTTATACAAAGTGGATTACAAGTGTCTATTTTAAGTGCAAGCATAATACACTTTCTAGCCTTAACATATAAACCTCTCTTCATATACATAAGAGTTAAAAGTTCGTATGCCTTTATAAGGTTTGGATTCATATTCAAAACCTTATTTAACTGTAAGATGGCCATTTCTGTTTCTCCGTCTTTTGCATATTTAAGTGCTGTATTATACTTTTTAATCGACTGATTTAGATTATCTAACTTAGTCTGATTAGCTTTTATTGTTTTTAAATATCTTGTAGCAGCATTGTTCTCAGGCATAATATTTGCACTTAGTACCCATTCAGAGAAAGCCTGCACTGCTTCACCCATTTCAAAATAAACAAGACCTAAAAGGTTTCTTGCATCTACATTATTTTTATTAAGTCTAACTGCTCTACTAAGTATATCAACAGCCCCTGATAAATCTCTGTTATTAGCTCTTACCAAGCCTTGATTATAGTAAGTATTAGACATTATAACTATTTTTTTATAAACTGTAACATTAGCTCCGCAATTCATACAGTAATCACTGTTTGAAAGTACTTCGCCACAATTAAAACATCTCATAATTTTAGCTCCAATTAATTATTTCAAAACTATTTAGTCTTCTTAGTATTAGTGTTTTTTGCTTCCTCAAGCATTTCCAACATAATATCAGTAATGTCTGATACTTTTGTATTATAAATTGCATCCTCTGCATCTTCGATTTCAACACTTGGATGAAACTTTGAAAGTTCCTCTTCAAAATTAATCATTGTTTACCTCCTTTTTTAGCACATCGCCTATCATATACAAAGAACCAGCAAAAAATACTATATCATTCTCTTCCCTATATGGAATTACGTAATTAATAGCATCAGTTAATTCTTCAACTCCAACTATATTAGCTTCATGTAAATTAAACTGAGTAGCCTTTCCTTCATATATGAATGTTGTTTTACCTTCATGATTATACATATACTTACTTAAACTCAATATCAATTTTTGTATTTCTAGTGCCCTATTCGATTTAACATGTGTAACAATAATATCATCAAATAATGCACTATTTATAATCTCCTTAGCCATACTATCAAAATCTTTATCAGAAACAATTGCAAGAACCAAGGTTATTTTCCTATCCATTGATGGATTCGCTCTAATTATGTTTCTAGCACTTTTAATAAAAGCCTTCATTCCACTTACATTATGAGCTCCATCTAAATAAACATTTTTCTTAATCTGTTGCATTCTTCCAGGCCAGAAAGCTTCTAAAAGTCCTCTTTTAATTACTGCTTTTTCAACACCTAATTCTCTTGCAGCCATAACAGCAAGTCTAGCATTATCAGCCTGATAAAGAGCAACCGTATTTATTCTGAATTTTTCTCCATCAAAAAGAGTTTCATCAGAGAATTCTATATGGTTTTCATTAACTTCAACATTAAGTGTATTGCCCTTAGCAACAATAAATAAACAATTATTCATAACACAGGCTTTTCTAACCACTTTCCATGCTGAAATTCCACTATAATCGAATATTACAGGAACACCCTTCTTTATAATTCCAGCCTTTTCGGTCGCAATTTTCTCAATGGTATCTCCTAATATTTCGGTATGATCTAAATCAATTGTTGTTATAATGCAAAGTCTTGGCTTTTCAACAACATTAGTAGCATCAAGTCTTCCACCAAGCCCAGTTTCTAAAACAGCATAATCTACTCTCTGCTCTCTAAAATAGTAAAGTGCCATTGCACATAATACTTCAAAAAACGAAGGATGTTCATACCCCTCACTCATATGAGCTGTAATAGCAAGCATAACTGTTTTGAAAACTCTTAAGAAGTCTTCATCACTAATATCCTTACCATTAACTTTTATTCTTTCATTTATCTTAACCAAATGTGGAGATGTAAATAAACCACACTTCTTACCATCTTCAATTAAAATTGACGAAAGATATGCACACACTGATCCTTTTCCATTAGTTCCAGCTACATGAACTATTTCAAAACCTTCATCAGGATCTTGCATTATATTTAGCAAATGTCTTAAATTTTTTAAATCTGTTTTTTTCATAAAGCGTGGAATATCTAAAAGATATTCCACTGCTTCATCATATGTTATATTATTAAAATCCTTAATATTATCCATTGTATTTATCCATCTATAATTTCATTTAGTTAGTATCAAAATACAACTTATGATAGACGTTCAAGCTGTTTCTTAACCTGTCCCATCATATCTTCATATTTCTGCTTTTTAGCCTTTTCTTCATTAATCTTAGCTTCAGGAGCTTTACTTGTGAAGTTTGGATTTGAAAGCATGCCATTAACTCTCTTAAGTTCGCCTTCAAGTTTCTTTTCTTCCTTCTTAAGTCTTTCAATCTCCTTAGCCTTATCAACTAATTCATCAAATGGCATGTAAATTGTTGCCTTTGAGATAACGCATGATACAGCATCATCACTAATACCATCCTTATTATCCTGAATAACAACTTCATTAGCATAACCTAAAGTCTTAAAGATAACTGTACATTCATCAAAAATATCTCTAACACTTTCATCATCTGAAACAACAAATACCTTTGCTTTCTTTGAAGGTGGTACATTCATTTCAGCTCTTGTATTTCTAATACTTCTAACTGCATCTTTAATTAAATCAATTGCATTCTCTTCGCTAGCGAAGTTTAATTCTTCTGTATAAACAGGCCAATTTGAAACCATAATTGTTTCTTCCTTATCCTGTAATGTACAGAATATTTCTTCTGTAACGAAAGGCATGTATGGGTGTAACATCTTAAGTGCAGATGTTAATACTGTGCTAAGTGTATAAAGTGCAGCTGTCTTTGATTCTGACTCTTCACCATATAATCTTGGCTTAACCATTTCAATATACCAATCACAGAATTCTTCCCAGATAAAGTTATAAATCTTATCTGCAGCAATACCCATTTCAAATTTATCAAGATTTTCAGATACATCTTTAGAAAGAGTATTAACCTTTGATAAAATCCACTTATCTTCAATAGTAAGACCAGCAGGAATTGTATCTGTATTAATACCACCTTCTGGCATGTTCATCATAATAAATCTTGATGCATTCCAAACCTTATTAGCGAAGTTTCTACTTGCTTCTACTCTTTCCCAGTAGAATCTCATATCATTACCAGGAGCATTACCAGTAATAAGAGTAAATCTAAGTGCATCAGCACCATACTTATCAATAACTTCAAGTGGATCAATACCATTACCAAGTGACTTACTCATCTTTCTACCCTGTGAATCTCTTACAAGTCCATGAATAAGTACTGTATTAAATGGAACTTTTCCTACATGATGAAGTCCTGAGAACATCATTCTAATTACCCAGAAAAGAATAATATCATATCCAGTAACTAATACGTTAGTTGGATAGAAATAATCCATCTCTTCTGTTTTTTCAGGCCAACCTAAAACAGAGAATGGCCAAAGTGCTGATGAGAACCATGTATCAAGTGTATCGCTATCCTGTCTCATAGGCTTTCCACACTTAGGACATACTGGATTCTTATCCTTTGTAACAACCATTTCACCACAGTCATCACAATAGAATGCTGGAATTCTATGTCCCCACCATAACTGTCTTGAAATACACCAGTCTCTAATGTTTTCAAGCCAATGGAAATACGTCTTATCAAAATGACTTGGAACGAACTTTGTATCACCATTTTTAACTGCTTCAATAGCTGGTTTTGCAAGTTCTTCCATCTTAACGAACCACTGAAGTGAAACTCTAGGTTCAATTGTGTCATGACATCTATAACATGTACCAACATTATGTGTATGATCTTCAATCTTAACTAAAGCGCCTTCTTCTTCAAGATCCTTAACGATTGCCTTTCTAGCTTCATATCTATCCATACCTGCATACTTTGGATAATCATCAGTAATCTTAGCATCATCAGTCATAACGTTAATAACTGGAAGGTTATGACGAAGACCAACTTCAAAGTCGTTAGGGTCATGAGCTGGAGTAATCTTAACTACACCAGTACCAAAATCAATACCAACATAATCATCAGCTACAATAGGAATCTCTCTATGAACTATAGGTAAGATAACTGTCTTACCAACCAAATCCTTATATCTGTCATCTTCTGGATTAACGGCAATAGCTGTATCACCAAGAAGTGTTTCAGGTCTTGTTGTAGCAAGCTGTACATAACCTGAACCATCTGTAAGTTTATATCTTAAGTGCCAAAACTTACCAGGCTGTTCCTCATATTCAACCTCAGCATCTGAAATAGATGTAAGACAATGTGGACACCAGTTAATAATTCTTTCACCACGATAAATATATTTTTTATTATAAAGATTAACAAATACTTCCTCTACTGCCTTTGAACAGCCTTCATCCATTGTAAATCTTTCTCTATCCCAATCACATGAAGAACCAAGTTTTTTAAGCTGAGAAACAATTCTACCTCCATATTGTTTCTTCCAATCCCATGCTCTTTCAAGAAATCCATCTCTTCCGATATCTTCCTTTGTAATACCTTCTTCTCTCATCTTTTCAACGATCTTTGCTTCTGTAGCAATAGATGCATGATCAGTTCCAGGAACCCAAAGAGCTTCAAATCCCTGCATTCTCTTATATCGAATTAATATATCCTGCATTGTATTATCAAGTGCATGCCCCATATGAAGCTGACCTGTAATATTTGGTGGTGGCATAACAATAGTAAATGGTTTTTTATCCCTATTTACCTCTGCATGAAAAAACTTCTTTGATAACCATTTTTCATACAGACGATTTTCTATGTCCGCCGGATTATAATTCTTTTCTAATTCTTTCATTGTGATTCTCCTTGTATTTTATTTAAGCATCTCCTGCTCGTACTCATATTTAAATATATCAATGCATCTAGAAATATCACTCTCTCCATCTAAGAAATTATACTCTTCATTTCTAATTGCATCAATTTCACGCTTACAATTTTCAATCATTTCACTAGAAATACTAAATCTCTCAAGTGTCTTTTCTAGATTTCCATCACACATAATATCTGAATAAATAAGATGTTTAAGTGTAACAATTGAATGATTAATTTTATAAGCCCTCTGGAATAAATCCCTTGCATCCTCAAAAGCAAACATATTTGCATAAATAACACCTATGTTATTATATACATTTCCATAAAATATAGATGTTTCTTCAGGATCTGGATGCATAACTATTTTATTATAAATATCAAGTGCCATTGAAAACTTTCTATGTCCCATCAAAATATCCGCTTTGGCCTTTTGTCTCTGAGTTATGGTACTTGTTCTCAACAAATCTAATTGTTTTTGGAATATCCTAATCTCTTCAGCATTATAGTATCCAGATGCCTTAATAACAAATGATACCAACTCACTAAGTGAAGCTCCATGCTCTATGGCTTGTTTTAAGCCATTAGCAACCATGGAATTATCAAGATATTCATCAATATATTCTATTAAATCATCACCAAAGAAATCCTCATCTACCAAGTATAAGTGATTATATAAATAATAACTTAACTCTTCTATCGAATAGACATTCTTACCGATTTCTTTAATGTAATAAGGCACATCAGACTGTGTCTGCGTTAACATTAAGCCACTCATAAGATACCTCTTGTTTTATAAGTAATCCCAAACTCTAATTTCTTTCTTAACTTCCATTCCACTTGCTTCAAAAAACTCTCCAAATCCCTTATCAGTAACGTTAAGAAGTAATGTTTCCTCATTCTTATACGATACTTCAATTTCAATTCTTGTTTGTTTATTACCTCTTTGAGGGAATTCATCAATATTCAAGAATACATAATTCGTAATTTTTGTAAGTGGATTAGTAATAGCAAATTTACAAGCACTGACTCGGTCGACTATGCATTCAACTTTTTCAGACGCCTCGTACCAATTAGTTCCTGCTGGTGATAGAACAACCTGTCTTTCTCTTCCTTCATAAAGAACCATAAGACCTATGTCTAATCTTGTACGTCCCTTACACAATAAGACAGTATTAATAGTCTGTTCACCATATATTTCTCTAGCAGCATAACCTGCACCTTTTACTATCAGATTATGACCTTTAAATACTCTTTTATTAGCACATAAAAGATGCATGCTTCTCTTTAACTTATCGCCATCATTAAATGCTTCTCCAATTAAGAAACATGCAGAATAAACATTCCTTCTAAATATCAAATCCAATATTTGCGCAAGTGCTACGTCAGCATTTTCACTATCATCTTTTATCATTGATAATGTAACACTTGGATATGTTTCTTCAGTAACAGTAATAATATGCGGACCTCTTTTTGAATTTGTATAAAGAGTTCTGGCAACCAATGTACCATTTCTAAAATTTAGCATTAATACATTGTTAACCCAAATATCTGACTTCTGGCTACATACATAATATGCAAAACTTTCATTATGTGAAATTACTCTTATATTGCTTGATGGAAAATTCATCTTTTCAAAAGCATTATAAATAACTTCAATGTTACTTCTATCACTTTCCGCAATTGAAACTACTATATTTGAAACTTCCTTAACATCAGAATTAATTTCCACTGTCTCTAAAATCTTTGACATAAAGATTGAAACAATTGTTGCATTATCAAATATATTTTCAAATATTTCAAATCTGCTTTTAGTCATTACAAGTTTTGGAATATCCATAAGTAATTCACCAGGACTATTCTTACTTCTTGCAATGGCCTCATCACCGATATACCAATGACCAGTTTTCTCATCCACAAAACATGCCGTCGGAATTAAGTATCTCTGTTCATTCTTAATGACACTCATTGATACCGGTGTATATTCCTCATCAAATACACTTACCTGCGTATAATCACCTGAGAAATCAATACCAATTGTGGTAGATATAAATCTATCATCTAACATAATTGCCTCCGCTATAATACCTCAAAAAGATTTTGAGCAATAACTCGCTTAGTATAAAAATCATAAATTTGCTCAGCAAGATTATTATCCTCATTAATAACCATATCATTAATAAGTTCATATCTACTCTTGCCAATTGTAAGGCCCGACTTGACAGGACTAACTGTGATTGATTTACCTTCAATCGTAACTTCACTGTCTGAATATCTTTCATTGAAGTAGTAATCAATTCTGTCCCCAGCAAATAACGGGAATGCCTTAACATACACTCCTGGGAAATTTTGCGTCATCTCTGCAGATAAAAGTCCAGTTGTCTTACCCTGCTTTGTAAGTGTATAACTTATACTAACCTTATATTTTGGATTAGTATGATGTTCAATATATGTTTTATCTAGTACCTGATATGGCACTGAAAAATACTTTGTAAATTTCTTGTAAAACTCAAAAGCAACATTCTTTTCTGTAAGATCACCAATAAGCTTTCTAGCATATTCTTTCTGCTTATTAGTAAGATTATTAAGTGTACTTAAATACTTAAGAAGCGCTATCTTACAAATGATTGGCATTCTTGCACCTGCAGATAATTCAAGTTCAATATATGAGAACACTTCATTATTTATGATATTACGTTTTACAAAATAATTATGTGCGCAATATGTAAAGAATGCATTTTTAAGTTTTCTTGCAATACCACTTGGATAATAATACTTAAATACTTCATAAAGTTCATTACCCTTAAATGACTCAAACATCATTTGAACTAATAAACGTTCCATAATGTCAGGTGAAAGTTCATTCCTATACTCTTCAGATTCATTAGCAAGTTCAACACCAATCTTAAAGAGTTTCATCATTTCAGGGATAGTACCATAATAGTACTTATACAAATACTTAATTATTATTTCATCAGTATTACCCTTTTTAAATATAAACTCGCATACTTTAAGTACTAAATCATCAAGTTCATATTCAATGTCTTCAATTATATAATCAACCCATGTCACAAGAAGCTTTACAGAAATCTTTTTATATCCCCATGTTTGTAACAATGAGTATGCTTCCTTATATAGACCTCTTGTAATCATCATTTCAATAGTCTTTATGCATGTATTAGGATACATATTTGAAACATCAAGTGAAGTTAAATAATCATCTAAGAATGTACCATCAAAATTATCATAATAATAATCTATGATGTCACCCATAACTTCTCTTCTATATCCGCTTCTTAAAGAATGTATTTCTAAAATATTCTTAAATATTTCAACATCCGGCAATGGATTATTTCGATATTTAATATAGTTTTCAGCATAATGAAGTTTAAGTTTTTCATCATCCTGACTAAGTTCAAAACATGTATCAAGATAATCATCTAACTTATTTAGCTTAGTTAATTTATAATCAATACTTTGTGAATATCTATTACCACTTGCATCAGCGAAAAGAATAATAGGTTCTTCAGTATATAACTCAACTATAGCACTACCATCATATACGTACTTTCTAACCTCACTAACCTTTTCCTTATGAACAACAATTACTTCATTAATGTTTTCATTATCAACTGTTACTTCGTATGAATTTATAACACTTGCAAGCTTCGTTGCACTTTCTTTATCCACATAATCTTTATTTAAAATATGATCATAAATTATTGCTAAGTGCTTATCTGTCTTTCCTTCTTTTAGCATATCAAGACCATACTTACTAATAATATCCTTATAATCTTCATATACTTCTGGAAATGCTTTTCTATTCTCAATTACATTTGCATACAAGAAACTCTTCTGATCAGGAATTGAATCAGCATTAAAGTGAAAATATCTATACACTGAAAGCGGTAACTGTTTATACTTTTTATCGTCTAAACTATACATATAATATTCGAACAACTTAGTAATTCTTGCATTGTTTTCAACACCAATTTCAAACCACTTATTATACTTCTTATCATCAAATCTGCCGATGATTAACGCCTGACAAATAGCTTGTGCTACTTCTGGAAGAGGTGTCTCTTCATATATGTTCATTAATGTTCTGCAAATAATATCATTATATTCTTTTTCTTCAGATGCAAGTTCAGCATATCTTCTTGCAAGTTTTTCATTTATGAACTTCCATCTACTACCAAACATAAGAATTTTTATTTCAAAGTCATCTAATACTCTTAATAAACCTGGCTGTTCATTAAGAACAAGCAAAGCATCATAGTAAAGAATAGAACTATGTGAACCATTCTTACAATGATCTTTTATCATAGTATATTTAAGTGATGGATTCTGTTTATATCTTTCATTAAGATACATTAAAATCCAAAGTATTTGCCAATCATCATGACCACTTTCATAATAGGATTTTATTTCCTTATCTATGTCCTTTGTAAACTTTGCGCTCTTCTTAAACAATGCACGTACATACAAATAATAACAGTACTGAGTTACATTATTCTCTCTTTCAGGAATAACAATGGCCGATATTTCATCAAGGAGATCAGCAGCCTCATCCCACTTGTTAAGAGATAAAAAGGCCTGAGCCTTCATAACCTTTGCCATCTGATTACCAGGATTTATCTCTAATATGTCATCAACTACCATTACAACGCTATCAGCCCACTTTGTAATGTTAATTCTGTTCATTCTAAAATTAAGATAAAGCTTTGTTAATTTAGCTAAATCTCTTCTAGTCTGTGACTGTGAAATAATTTCAACTGGTTTTTCTGTTTCGAGTTCGATTTTAACAACGAACTCTAATCTTTGATTATTTGTTTTAAAGATAAGTTTTCCAAGATTAATTCCCGGATGAAGCATGTTGTAACTAATAACATATTTATATTCAAATACATTACCATTAAAGTCATCCTTCCTAATTTTAGTTTTACAACTATGGAAGAAAGCACCTTCAATTTCTACATCAATATCTACATAACCCCAGGTATCTTTTTCAATCTTAAACTCACCCGAGCATGATGTATTAATATTTTTATATGAATGTGAGGTTTCAGACAAAGATAATACAACTGGCTTTTTCTTTCCAATTGCAATAAGGAATTCCTCTAACGCAAGTTCCTTATTAGCATTCTTCATAAGTGCATCATATAAAGTTTCACCCTTTAAATCTTCACTTAATAATACTTCCTTAAATCTTTCTGAAACAAATACTCTTACTGCTTCATCATAATTCATCTGAACAAGATTGGTAAAAGTAAAATAATTTTTCACTTCACCAATTGATGTTTCAAGGCTATCTTCAAGCACATTTACAACATATGCTATCTGGCCTTCACCACCGTTAGAAATAATATCTATATGACCTGTAATCTTTTCAAGTGGATTACAGTTTTTAGTTATGAATTTATATTTTATTGTACACTCTTTACCAGAAAACTGTGGATTAACAATCACAAATCTTTCATCCGATGAGTATACTACCCCCTTGATAGCATTACTATCGCTACTAACAACAAATTCGCCCTCATAAGTTTGCATTACGTGACTATCAATTGTAATGGCAGTCTCAGATAACTTAAGAGATGGTACATCATATTCAACTGTTCCTATAGCAAGTTTGTCAATTATCGCTTTCATTAAAACTTTCTCCTAGTTATAATTATTTATCGGAATTAATCCATTTAAAATAATCTTGTATATCCTTCTCATATCCATTATCACCTGGATTATAAAACTTTTCACCTAACACCTTATCAGGTAAATATTGTTGCTTTACGTAGTGCTTATCAAAATCATGAGCATATTTATAATCAAGTCCATGTCCAAGTTTTGCAGCTCCACCATAATGAGCGTCTCTTAAATGATTAGGTACTTCCCCAGTATCTTCACTCTTAACATATGAAAGTGCCTTATCTATTGCACAAATTGCTGAATTACTTTTAGGTGCGCAAGCAACATAAAGTGCGGCCTCTGCAAGTGGAATTCTTGCTTCTGGCATTCCAAGCTGATGCACTGCTTCAGCGCATGACACAGCTATTTCTAATGCTTTAGGATCTGCAAGTCCAACATCTTCAGCAGCACAAATCATAATTCTTCTTGCAATAAACTCTATGCTTTCTCCTGCATAAAGCATCTTCGCCAAGTAGAATATAACAGCATCCGGGTCTGACCCTCTCATGCTTTTTATAAACGCAGAAATAATATCATAATGATTATCACCTGTTTTATCATATCTGACTATTCTCTTTTGAATGCACTCACTAATAACATCCTTCGTAATATGAATAATTTCATCATCACCACGAGTTGTAGTAAGTACTCCTAATTCAATTGCATTAAGAGCAGATCTTGCATCTCCCTGACAAAGGGTTGCCAAAAATTCTAATGCTTCATCATCAATTACAGCCTTAAAATTTCCAAGACCTCTTTCTTTATCAGTTATGGCTCTTTTTACAATTTCTTTAATGTTCTCTTTAGATAAAGGCTTTAATTCAAAAATTCTTGATCTTGAAATCAAAGCTCCATTCACTTCAAAAAACGGGTTCTCCGTTGTAGCGCCTATTAAGATAACAGTTCCATCTTCAACATATGGTAGCAAATAATCCTGCTGTCCTTTATTAAATCTATGAATCTCATCAATAAATAATATTGTTTTCTTACCATACATACCAAGCGTCTTTTTAGCTTCATCAATAACTTCCTGCATGTCCTTCTTTCCAGCAACAGTAGCATTAAGTTGAACAAAATTAGCGCTTGTAGTATTAGCAATAACCTTAGCAAGTGTTGTCTTACCAGTACCTGGTGGACCATAAAAAATTATAGAACCAAGTTTATCTGCCATAATTGCACGATATAATAATTTATCTTTACCTAGAATATGCTCCTGCCCTACAACTTCATCAAGTGTTTTCGGTCTAATTCTACCTGCTAAAGGAGCTTCACTTTCCAAGGTATCTTCCTTCATATAATCAAAAAGATCCATAATTTCCTCTCATTAGGGCGCACTAACCCATCTAATCAACATACATTCCGTTTCATTATATCATATATCATATAAAAATAAAACAAGAAATCCTAAGTATATGAGTATAATAAATTATCGTTTCCTATACGTATTTACAACCATTTAAGTATACGTTATGCCTTGTATTTATTTACAAAATATGGTATTATACGTGTTAAGTTTATATTTACTCATAATTTGTGTTATGGGTAGTAAGGAGGCACACTATGACAATGAATTCCTATACGGAAATTACGCCTGAAATACTTAGGCTATCAGAAATCTGTACCAACAACGGTGCAATTAATCCTAGTTTATACAGTAAATACGACGTAAAACGTGGTCTTCGTGATATCAATGGAAAGGGTGTTCTTGTTGGACTTACTGAGATTGGTGATGTTCAGTCTTATATTATGAAAGACGGCAAGCAAGTTCCTATAGATGGTAAATTATACTATCGCGGTATTGATGTCGAAGAGATTGTTAATGGATTCTTATCAGAAGACAGATTCGGCTTCGAAGAAGTTACTTATCTTCTTCTTTTCGGAAAGTTACCTGATAAAAACGAGTTAGATAACTTCTGTAATTTATTAGCCGACTATCGATCACTACCTCCAAGTTTTACAAGAGATGTAATTATGAAGGCTCCAAGCCACGACATGATGAACTCACTTGCTCGAAGTGTTTTGATGCTATATTCGTATGATGATAAGGCAGATGATATTTCTGTTCCTAATGTACTTAGACAGTCATTACAGTTAATATCTCAGTTCCCTCTTTTATCAGTTTATAGTTATCAGGCATATAGACATTATCATCTTGATAAGAGCTTGTATATTATATCTCCTGATAGAAAGTATTCAACATCAGAAAACATCTTAAGAATGCTTAGGAGAAACCATAAATTTACACCACTTGAAGCTAAAGTATTAGATCTAGCTTTAGTTCTTCATGCAGAACATGGTGGTGGTAACAACTCAACATTTACAAACCATGTTGTTACATCATCAGGAACTGATACATATTCAGCTGTTTCTGCTTCTCTTGGTTCACTTAAAGGGCCAAAACATGGCGGTGCAAACATCAAGGTTATTCAGATGTTCGATGATATTAAAAATAATATTTCTGACTGGCAAGATGAAGAAGCTATTAAAGAATATTTAAGAAAAATCTTAAACAAGGAAGTATTTGATAAAGCTGGTCTCATTTATGGTATGGGACATGCTGTTTATTCTATTTCCGATCCAAGAGCAAGAGTATTTAGAGGATTCGTTGAATCACTTGCAAAAGAAAAAGGAATGGATGAAGAATTTGCTCTTTATTCAAACGTTGAAAAGATTGCTCCTATTGTTATTGGTGAAGAAAGACACATCTACAAAGGTGTCAGCGCAAACATCGATTTTTATAGTGGTTTCGTATATAGAATGCTCAATCTTCCTGAAGAGCTTTATACTCCACTCTTTGCAATTGCAAGAATCTCTGGTTGGTCAGCTCATAGAATTGAAGAATTAATTAATAAAAATAGAATTTACAGACCAGCATTTAAAAATGTTGTTGAACGTACAGATTATGTACCACTTAACGATAGAGATTAAATATATTAGATTTATTATGATAATAAAAAATCAGTTATGAATTGAATTTCATAACTGATTTTTTTAAACTATATATACACTAATTATCATATTTTTTTGCAAGTCTCTTCTTAGCAATCTTAGTTTTAATTCTTCTTCTAATACCACTAGTTGCTAAATAAGAGAATGCCAAAGCAAATGCTACAACACCACCAATTTGTACAAAGTGAATTCTGTAAGCCAATTTGTAAGAACCTTCTTTATAACGATTCTCATCAAATACTTTATTCATCTGAGTCATGTAATCAGAAAGTGTATAAATAACACCATTTTTAATCTTGCATTTACCTGAAATTTCACTATATGGAACTACAAATAATCCATCATTATCATTCCAGTATACCAAAGATGTTTTATATAATTTTGAATAATAAACGCCACAATCTGTAACGCCTCCATCTGAATTTCCCTGAACAATAGCTGCAACTTCATCTACATCTATTTCAAGTCTTGGTGATTCCTCATCAATAATCACTTCTTCAAGTTTGAAATCATATCCCTCTCTAACTAAAACAGCGTACCCCTTTTTACCTGATTCGTTTTCAATACAAATAATCCACTCCATAGAGTCAGTTTTCATACTCTCGAAGTTTTTCCACTCACTATATGACTTGATCATCATCTCTTTTGTTAATATGTCTGTATATGCCTTTTTGATTGAATACTTAGCAATCTTAAGCTCTCTGTCGTTATTATCTTCAAGTCCTTTTTCCATAGCAGTAATGAGCTTCTGGCTATTATTCATTCTAAGGTTAGCCATATTAGTTCTATATTCAGTTACATAATCACCGCTAGTGCCATCTGCATAAGCAATTGTAGAAAAAACAAGCCAGCAAACAACTGAAGCTAATACGACAGCCAAGTGTTTAAAGTTATGTAATTTTACCATATATTCTCTCCTTATTTTTTTAATGTATGGTTAATTTTTGTAATTATGTTATTAACATAATTTTATAATTATATGCCAAAAAAGTCAATATTAAAGGTTATGTAAAACCCAAGGTAAACCATAACTTAAAGAACACATAATTGTAGTCGCCATTAAGAGTCCTATAACTATGGCTGGAAATGCCTTTTTAAACTTTATGTCTAGTAATGCAGCAATAAGTGAACCAGTCCAAGCTCCAGTTCCTGGAAGAGGAATTCCAACAAATAATACCAATCCAATAAACTCATATTTCTGAATTGTATCACTCTTACTCATAGCTTTTTCTTCTAACTTTTCTATATGCTTTTTAACTAGTTTTGTACCTTTAAGCCAGTCAAATATAGGTGTAATCAACAATAATATGAATGGAATTGGAATCAAATTTCCAATAAAACAAATACCTATTGCCTTATACATTGGAACTTTTAAAGCTGAAGCAGCTACAAGCCCTCCTCTAAGTTCCAAAATAGGAATCATGGAAATTATAAAAATCACTAATTCCTCAGGCAATCCTGATAACATACTTAATAGTTTTGATACTAATTTCTTAACCATTATTTTTAGCTCCAATCTGATTTAAATGAACGTCTAACTGATTAAATGGAATAACCACTCCAACGCTATCCAATCTATTCTTAATATTTTCGTTTATGTCAAAATACGCATCCCAATAATCATCAATTTTCGTCATTGCTCTAACTTCAAGTGATATGTGGCTATCACATAATTCCGCCACAACAACCTTGTTTTTTTCATCATCAATAACCAACTTATGAGAGTTGATTAAATCAGTAAGAGCTTCCCTTGCAAGTTTAATATCACTGTCGTAAGCTATTGATACTCTTATTCTAATAAGACGTTTATCATTACCAGTAACATTTGTTATTGAAACATCTGCTAACTTTCCGTTAGGAATTTTAACCTTAAGATTTTCAAGTGTAACAAGTGTTGTATAAAAGATATCAATATTAATAACTTCACCTTCACCTAAATCAGTTCTAATATAGTCTCCTAGAACAAATGGTTTCATAATCAAAATCAACACACCACCTGCAAAATTAGCTAAACTTCCCTGAAGTGCTAAACCAATTGCAAGTCCTGCAGATGTAAGTAATGCAATAAATGATGTTGTTTGAATTCCAACTTTATCACATATAATTATGATTAAAACACCATATAAAATTACCCTTAATAAAGAATTTATAAAGTTTCCCACAGCATCATCTATAGATGATCTGTCAAATAATCTTTTTGTAAATCTTAAAATGAATTTGATAACATACTTACCGATTATAAAAATCACTAATGCGATAAGTATGCTAATACCAAACTCAATTGCCTTATCCATGTACTTTTCAACCATGGCCTCTGAGAATGTAGCATCAGCTAACATCATGTTCTGATTCATATTATCCTCACTCTTCTATTTTTATTTATCATTTATACTCTATTTTTTAGGTGGAACATATCTAAAGATAGAAATACCTAGTGCTGGAACCTTAATTCTAATTGAATCTCTTCTTCCATCACATTCATCCACTTTGGATTTCTTTATTCTACCATTAACAAAACCTTCACCACCATAAACCTTTGCATCACTATTAAAGATTTCCTTATATCCACCATCATATGGAACACCAATCTTATAATTTTCACGAGGAATTGTATCAAAATTACAAACAACAAGTAATCTATCATATGGATCAACGCCATTTCTAGTAAATACGATAATACTTTCATCCGCTGAAATATTATTAATCCATTCAAAGCCCTCACTATATTCATCAAGTTCATATAATGATTTTTCATTTGTGTATAAGTTATTTAAATCCTTAACGTATTTTTGAATCTGCTTATTATAATCAATGCCTAAACTAAACCAGTCAAGTTCTCTTCCTTCCCACCATTCATTACTCTGAGCAAATTCCTGTCCCATAAACAAAAGTTTCTTACCTGGATGTGTATAATAAAATCCAAGCATTGCTTTCAAGTTCTTAAGTTTATCCTCGAAACTACCAGGCATCTTTTCAACAAGAGACTTTTTGCCATGAACCACCTCATCATGAGATAATACCAACATAAATTTTTCACTATATGCATAAACCATGCTAAATAACAACTCACCATAATGCTCATGTCTAAAATATGGATCAGTCTGCATGTATCTAAGTGTATCATTCATCCATCCCATGTTCCACTTAAAGTCAAATCCCATACCATCTTCTTCAAGATCAGTAGTTATATTTGACCAAGCTGTGGATTCTTCAGCAATCATAAATACACCTTTATTTCTCTTATGCATAATGGAATTCAAATGTTTAATAAACTCAATTGCATCAAGGTTTTCATTACCTCCATACATGTTAGCAACCCACTGTCCATCACTCTTACCATAATCAAGGTAAAGCATTGATGCTACAGCATCCATTCTGATTCCATCAGCATGATATACTTCAGCCCAGAATAAAGCATTCGCAATAAGGAAATTACTAACTTCTGGTCTTCCGTAATTATATATCAATGTTCCCCAATCAGGATGCGTACCCTGTCTTGGATCTTCATGTTCATAAAGGCATGAACCATCAAATTCTGACATACCATAAGAATCTCTTGGGAAGTGTGCTGGTACCCAGTCTAAGATAACGCCTATACCCTCATTATGCATGTAATTCATAAAATACATAAAATCTTCAGGCGTACCATATCTCTTAGTTGGAGCATAATATCCTGTAACCTGATATCCCCATGACTGATCAAGAGGATGTTCCATAATAGGCATAAGTTCTATATGAGTATATCCCATATCCTTAACATAATCAGCAAGTAATGGTGCTATATCCCTATAGTTTAAGAATTCATCATCTTCAGTCTTTCTCCATGACCCTAAATGAACTTCATAAATACTAATAGGCTTAGCAAGTGCATCTTCCTTATATTTATCATATGCTTTTTCCCTTGCCTTAATCCACTTTGAATCAGTCCATTTAAACCTATCAATATCACTAACGATTGATGCATTATCCGGACGAAGTTCAGATTCAAATCCATAAGGATCACTCTTAAGAATAGGATTATTCCCCTTTTTTAGAACTTCAAATTTATAAATATCACCAGGTTTAACTCCAGGAATAAAAAGATAGAATATACCAGAATCATAGTGTTTTTGCATCATATGACTTCTTCCATCCCAGTTATTAAAATCACCAACAACTGATACTCTCATGGCAAATGGTGCCCATACTGCAAAACGCGTTCCCTTAACACCATCAACCTCATCTGGATGAGCACCTAATAGATTATATACTTCATAGTTAATTCCATTATTAAAAGAACTAACTTCTCTTTCATCAAGTTCTATCTTAAACTCATATGGATCATAATCTAAATACTCAGATTTATCCTCATATACTGATAAAACCTTATATTTTTGCATCTTGGTCTTTGGAATCAAACATGCAAAATAACCTGCATCGTCCATAAGTTCCATCTCGACCTTAACCTTATCTTCTTCAAGGATTACATAGGACTTAACTGCATCCGGTCTGAAAACCTGAATAAGCAACCCCTTTTTTGTTTCTCTAGGTCCTAATACATTATACGGATAATCAATATCCGAATATAGAATCCCTTCAATTTCCCTCCAATTCATATAGTCATAAGCTTTTGATTTAGCTTTCATTACGTCACACCTCACTTAAATATTTTTTCGCATATAACTAACAAACAAAACAATACCCCATAACCAGATTACTCTGATTAAAATCTATGAATGAATAAACCACTTCTAAGTTTTGGTTCAAACCATGTACTCTTAGGTGGCATAAGCATTCCAGCATCAGCTACTGCGAACAATTCCTGTATAGATGTTGGATACATAGCAAATGCTACTCTCATATCGTTTTTACATCTTCTTTCAAGTTCGCAAAGACCTCTAATTCCGCCAACAAAATCAATTCTAGGATCATTCTTTAAATCAGTAATATTAAAAATTGGTCCTAATATGTAATCACTTACAATTGCAACATCAAGACCCTTAACTGGATCATCTGACTTTATGTTTTCATGAGCAGTTAGCTTATACCAAGCATTGCCTAAAAACATTGCAACTTCACCTTTATTAGCTGGTTTAATTGAAGCAAATTTAAGCGAATTTTTATCATCTTCAATTTTAACTTTACCATCTTCGCAAAATTCATAACTAGTCTTTTTAACATCAAAGTTTTCTTTTAACTTTTCAATCAATTCTCTTTCAGATAATCCATTTAAGTCCTTTACAACTC
>Ga0247609_10000675_pt1 | contig 45153 bp, 81 predicted proteins | sample 172DNAGHGlowgp2_FD_193487 | JGI IMG/M metagenome (GOLD analysis project Ga0247609, IMG submission 193487) | Sheep rumen microbial communities from Palmerston North, Manawatu-Wanganui, New Zealand - 1728 DNA GHGlow gp2 | ecosystem: Host-associated > Mammals > Digestive system > Stomach > Rumen ... | reverse complement strand
CTTCTTTAATTTATTATCAATAGGGTTTAACTGATGAAGAAGTAGCACGTAGAACTGAAGCAACTTTAAAATTGGCGAATGTTTCTAGATAGACAGCTGAAACTGTATCTGATTAGATGACAGCTGTCTGGAATAATTTTGATGATGGAAGTAAATCACTTGAATATTATGCTGATGTTATGTCTGCTTTAGGTGCGGCGACTGCTTCTAGCCAAGCTGAAATTGCTGTTGGTATGGAAAAATTTGCATCAGTTGCTAGTACAGTAGGTTTAAGTTATGAAAATGCCGCTGCCGCTTTAGCAACTATTGTTGCATAGACTCGTTAGAGTGCTGATACTGTAGGTACTGGTTTAAGGACTATTTTCGCTCGTTTACAAAGTTTAAAACTTGGTAAAACATTAGAAGATGGCGTAGGATTAACTAAATACACAGAAGCATTAGCTAAAATAGGTGTTAACGTATTAGATGCTAATGGAAAGTTAAAAGAAATGGATACTATTTTATTTGATATTGGAGAGAAATGGTAGACATTAGATGAAACTTCGCGAATCACAGTCGCAAACACTGTTGGTGGTGTGCGTCAATATACTAATTTAATTGCACTTTTTGATAATTTTGATAAATTTAAAGATAATATACAAATTGCTGAAGGTTCTGAGGGAACTTTAAATAAACAAGCTGAAATTTATGCTGAAGGCTGGGAAGCAGCAAGAGATAGAGTAAAAGCTGCTGCTGAAGCTATTTATTCATCATTAATAAATGATGATTTTTTTATTGATGTTAATGATTTTATAGAAAAAAATCTTGATGGTATTAATAATTTAATTAAAGCATTGGGCGGATTGCCCGGTGTATTATCTGTCGTTAGCACTGCTTTTCTTACTATTTTTGGACCACAATTAAGTTCTAGTATTGATAATTTAATATAGCGTATTAGATTCTTTTTTGGATATACTCAAAAAGAAATTATTGCTATGAAATAGGATGCTAATAATCAATTAGCTAATATGTATGCAGGTGCTACTCATACAAAAGATCAAGTTGCAGGAACCGCTTATAAGTCATAGGCGGCTTATTCTAATATAATTTTAGAATAGCAATTAAATAAAAAGAAATAGTTATCAGCAGAAGAAGCTAAAATAGTAACATTATTACAAGAATAGCACAATATTTTAGTATAGAATACAATTGAAGCTGGTAAAGAGTTATAGAAAGCACAAGAACAATTTGAAATAGAAAAGGCTCGAATATCTAATGCAGCTTAGAGACATAGTAATAATGTAGAAGTTAATAATAAGTAGTTTTGGGATAGTAGTAGTTTTGATGATATTTTAGGAAAATTAACAAGTGTTAATACTAAAGAAGCTCAAGAAGGATTTAAATTACTTAAACAAGAAATTAAAGCAGTTGAAGATGCAGCACATTCGGGAAAATAGACAGTAGAAAAATTTTTAGAAGGAAAAGGATACTCAAGTGAAGCCATTAAAGCTTTTTAGACTTTGCAAACAGCTTGCACTGGAGTAAAAGATAATCTTAAATCAGTTGAAGCAAATGCAGCTAAAGTGGTAGATCGTTTTCTTGCATTAAAAAATACCTCAAACGAATTTGATAAAACTAAATATGATACTTAGATAAGTAATTTACAAAAATATGCGAAAGAATTGGCTATAGTTGAAACAACTATGTAGTCATTTGCCAAAATAGATTTTTCAAAAAATACAAATAATTTAACATCATTTGAGGCTATAATAAATGGAATAGAGCAATCTACAAAATAGTTTGGTCATACAGTTGAAGAGGTATATGGAACAAATACTCAAAGACTTTTTGATGAATTTAAAGCTAAATTTGAAGCGGCTATAAAGGATCCTAGTAAAGGATTCGATGAAGTTAATTAGGCTGCTGAAGCCTTTTTTAATAAGATACAGGGTAGAAGCGGAGAATTAAATACTGATATTCAAACAAGTTTAGAAACAATAAAAAACATAATTAAACCTTTTACTACTGATATAGATGGAGCTATGCGAGCTTTAGAGGATCATTTTAATAATGTCCAAGGAGCAAGTAAAGATGTCACAACAGGTTTCTTTAATATGTCTTCTTCTGCGGCTATTTTAAAAGAATATTTATAGCAAGTTAAAGGAGAGCTATAGAGTATTGGGCAAAGCTTAACAACAGTTGCTAGTGGGTTAACTGCATTAGCTTCGTTTATAAATACTATTAAAGGTTTAAAAGAAACTTGGAATGATACTTCCAAGAGTATGTCAGACAAAATGTTATCTACGGCGGCGGCATCGGGCACTTTGATGTTTAGTTTAGACCGTATGATAAAAGGGGCCAATGCTGTACCAAAATTATTTGAAAGTATTGGAAAATTTGCTATAAAAACTGGTACTAGTATCAATAGTGCTGTGCCAGCTATTGGTGCTTTAACAGCTGGATTGAGTGAAGCTGGAGCAGCTATTGCTACCTTTGCAGCTACAGCAACAATTGTTATTGCAATACTTGCAGGGGTCGTTATTGCTATTAAAAGTTTTTATGATGCTACCCATAAAGCAAGATAGGCTTATGCCGAACAGGTAGAAGCGACTAAAAAAGCTAAAGAAGAGTTTGAAAAAGCTACTGAAACATATAATTAGTTAAAGTCAACTATTGAAGATTATACTGAAGCAAGAAATAGTATTGATTCGCTAACAGAAGGCACTAAAGAATGGCGAGAAGCTATTGAAAAAACGAATGAAGAAGCTTTAAAATTAATAGAGTTATGGCCTGAATTGGCTTCAAAAGTAAAAATTAATAGCAATGGAGCTTTAATTTTTGAAGAAGCTGATTTAGAACAAGCTTAGCGAGCAAGTAGAATTGATGAGGTCCAGAAACAAGTAGAACTAGCAAGAAATACATATTTAGAAAAAGAACTTGCTGTAGATAGCGCTATAGAGGGAGTAGTTTAGAGTGGTTTCCTTGGACTCCGTAAATATACTGAAGAAGAAATAAATGATGCTATTAATTCTCTTAAAAATAATAAAGAGTTAAGTACTTTCTTAAAGTATTATTTTCCAAAGATGGAATAGGAAATCGAAGATGCTCGTGCTGAAGCTTTTGATAAAGCATTAAATGCAAATCCTTATGACAAGTTGGGAGCAGCAGAAGCAGCTGATGAAGCTGAGGTTTCTTTATATAGAAATACATTAGATAGACTAGGTTTTGATAAAGATTTTTTAAGTGGGCTTGATAATGAAGAAATAATTAACTTTTTTGAGTCACTATCTACTAAAATGAAAGATTTAGAGCCAATTATTACAGCTTTAGATGAATTTTCAACTGCTGAAAACGCTTATAGTACTTAGGTAAATTCAGCTGTTATTAAAATGGCTTAGGAATTAAAAAGTGATAATGCTGGTTTAGCTGCGGCATTAATGGATGTTGATATCGCTAAGGCTGGTGGACCAGAAGCTGATGTTGAAAAAGTCAGACAAATTATTTTAAATGCATAGTCTTTTGTAGAAGCAGCAGATGTATTAGCAGCATAGTTTCAGAATAATGAAGATTAGCTAAATGCTATAATTGCGATAGTTAGAAATTAGAATCCAGATTTATCTGGTTTTAATCGACAAGAATTAAAAACTTTTGGTAAAAAATTTGTTGGACAGGCTCATAATTTAGGATATGCTAATAGATTAGAAGCTGAAGAAGTTTTTGATGGAGTTACCCAAGACTGGGAAAATACTTTTAGTAAAATATTCCAAGAATTACCTAAATATACTCAAAAATTCTTAGAAGATTTTATGACGAATCTAACCAAATTTGATACTATTTCTCCTGATTAGTATAAAAGAATTGGTGAGTAGTTAATAGAAGCAATTGGTTTGGGTAATGACTTAACAAGTTTTAAAAGCTTAAAAGAAATGTTTGAAATAGCTGGTGATAGGGCCGGCGAATTAAGTGATGTTTTAGATGGCGTCGATTGGTAGACTGTAACTGTTAGTGAATTATCTGATAAATTAATCGCTGCTGGTTTCGCCGCTGATGACTTTAAAGTACCATTAGAAAAGATTATCGAGTTAATGAAAGAAGCGGCTGGTATCACATTTGATGAAGCGGCTGAGAGATATAAAAATGCAAAAAAAGTTATTTCTGATTTAGAATATGGGAAAGAGATTTCTTCAGATGATTATGGTTATTTATAGAAATATGAAGATTAGATTAACGAATATTTAGCTGCTCATGAATCAGAATTTGAATTTGATACATTAAGGCATTATTTTTCAAGAACAGCGACTGGTGATTATAGTTTTAAAGGAGACGCTGAAGAATTTTAGGAAATCTTTAATACAATTGTATTAGAAGAATTTAATAAAGGTTTACAAGATTCTATTGAAAGTTTTAATGCATTAAAAGAGATTGCTAATACTGCAGAAGGCTATCAAGAAAAATATAACCAAGCTAGTAACAGTATTGATGGTATGTTAAGCTTTATTCAGACAATTCAAGGGGAAAATAAATCTCCAGAAATAAAAATAGCTGAAGATTTATATAATTAGAATAGCGGCTTATATTAGGGCACTGAAGGAATAGAAGCATTTAAAGATGCTAATCCTGAAGTTTATGAAAGATTATTACAAATATTTGAATCTTTAAAAAATCTATACCCTGAATTAGTGCAAGAAATTGAAGATTATGAAGAATCTATTCATAATTTTGAAGAAGCAGTTGATGGTATCGATACTGAAAAACTTAAAGAATTAGACTCTGATGTAAATAATGATGCTTTAAAAGAAAGAATAGCTTTTTTAAAAGAGTATGGGGCAGAATTATATGGCATTAGTGAAAAAACTTTAAATAATACAGAGGCAATACGCTTAATAGCCGAAGAAATGCTCAGAGCTGAAGCAGCTGCAAAACGTTTCTAGTCTAGTTGGAAAGATTGGTTAGAAGGATTTCAATCTGGGAAAATCACTATATAGATGTTATAGGACTTAGAAAATACTTATAGTGATTTATTAAATTTAAGTCAAAATTCACATTTATCAAAATCATTTTTAGAAAGTGCAGAAAATGCTTAGTTAATGAAAGAAGCTTTAGATGGTAGTGCTGAAGCTTATGATGAATTATTAGAAAAAGCTTCTGATGATATCATTTATGGAATGAAAGAAAGCATTAAAGCTGCCATAGAAGATGATTAGGGTGCGCTTGATTTTGAATTAGAAGGACATATTGATACAGATAAGTTAGCTGATGATATTGTTACTTAGTTAGACTATCTACAAGATATCTTAAATGGAATGGATTTAGAAGTTGGCGCAGAAATCAATGATGAAGCTTTTATTAATTCTTTAAACGAAATTATAAATATGGCAGGATGGACTGCTAAACAAGCTAGTGAAGAATTATCTAAAATGGGTATTAATGCTAAAGTTGTTTAGGGACCACCAGAGCCAGCAAATAGTCCTGCTAAATATACATATTTTAAACCAGCTACTTATACAATAAAAACTGAACAACTTCCTGATGGACAAGGTGGTTATAAACCTTTTAGTTATCCTGAATTAGCCGAAGAAGCGCAAATGGTTGATAAACCAGGGGTTGATCAAACGACATCTCCTTCCAGCTACGCTATCCATGTAGAAAGTGCAACTTTTACTGGTTAGGGCTCAGGAGGACAAATTACCCATCAAAAATTAGGTAATACAAGTAGTGGTACTGGTGGTGGCAAATCTAGTGGCGGAGGCGGTTCATCTGGATCTGAAAAGAAGCCTCGTCCTTTAACGCATCATGTTAAAGCCGATGCTGGTGAACGTTATCATGCCATTACAAAAAAATTAGATAATGTTAAAAAAGCTTAGGATGAAGCATCAAGACGAAAAGAACGTGCATTTGGAGCTGAAAAAATTGCTCAATTAGAAAAAGAAATCTCATTACGTAAAGAAACTTTAGAATTACAATCAGATTATATGAAAGAAATTCAAGAATTTCTTTCTCAAGATAAATCAGATATGATGTCATAGTTAGGTAGTCTTGGCATTAAAGTTGAGATTGATAAAGATGGTGTTATCTCTAATTATCAAGAAATCCAAGATGCTCTATTGGATATGGAAAATGCTCTTATTGATGAAGAAAATAGTTATAATGCTACAGGTGATGAAATTCCAGATTCTATCAATGAGCAAAAAACCGCTTTAGAAGATGCTAAAAAGGCTATTTCTTAGTATGAAGAGACTTTGGGCAAATTAGAAGATCAAATTTATTCAACTGCAACTGGTATTGATGAATTAAATGATGCTTTCTTTGAATTAATTACTACTAAAATTGAATTAAAGATTAGTATTGCTGATGATGACGCAAAATTGTTAGAGTATTTCTTAGAAAAATATTCTGATGATGCTTATAAAGCCGCTGAAGCTATTTCCATTTTTGGAAAATAGACAACTAATACTTTAGATAAAATAAAAATTTATGAAACAGGATTAATAGATTTATTAAAATCAAAAGGTATGACTATGGCTGATTTATCTAATTTAGATGATGAAAGAGTTAAATCTTTAATTGAAAATGGCGATTTCACAGAGGAACAAATTGAATAGATTAGAGATTGGCGAGACAGCATATTAGAAGCAAATCAGGCATTATTAGAAATGCGCGGCAATATAGTTGATAAAATTTTAGATGTTTTTGATGAATTTAATGACAAAGTTAAAACTCAATATGATTTATTCTCTCACTATAAAAATACTTTACAAGTATATAAAGATGTAACTGATTTAATGGGACGTTCAATTAATAAAGAATAGAAAAAGTTGATTTCTGATTTAAATAATGCTATGTTAGAGAATTCTAAGAATACTATTGAAGCGGCAAAAAAACGTTATAAAGATTTGATAATGCAGAGATCAGAAGCGCAAGCTTTATATAATACCGCTTTAGCAGAAGGTGGAGAAAAGGCCGCCAGAGAGTATGAAGAATTATTAGAAACATTAGATTCTGAAATAAAAGATTCTGAAGAAGAATATCTTAGTTCTTGGCAAGAAACTATGGAATAGGCTTAGACTATTTTTGAGTAGATGATTGAAGATATTACTGATAAATTTAATGAAGCTATGTCTGGTGCTTTTGGTAGTTTAGATTACTTAAAAGAAGCTTTTAATAGACAATCTGAAAGTGACGATTTATATTTGCAAGATTATGACAAATTATATGAATTGAATAAATTATAGAGAGACTTGAATAAAACTTTAAGTGATACTCGTGGTGTAACCAATAGAAAAGAATTACTTGAAATTTAGCGTTAGATAAATGAATATCAAGTAGAAGGTGTACGATTAAGTCAATATGATTTAGAAGCATTAAGAGCTAAATTAGAAATGCAATAGGCTTATAATGATTTATAGATTGCTCAAGATGCTAAACATACTGTTCGTTTATCTCGTGATGCAGAAGGTAATTGGGGCTATATTTATACGGCAAATCAAGAAGAAATTGCTCAAGCTGAATAGCAATATGAAGATAAACTTCATGCTTATCAAGAGTTAAATGATAATTATATTCAAGAATTATAGGAAAAAGCTTTAGAAGTGTAGACAACTTATAGAGAAATTCTTACTGAAATTATGAAAGATACTACTTTAGATGATCAACAACGAAGAGCACGAATTGAAGAATTAAATATATGGTTGGCTAATCAATAGAATTATTTCAATAATTAGAGTTTAAGCGCTTTTAATAATCAAGCTGATACTATGAATAGAATGCTTAGTGTTTACTAGGCTACTGGGGCTGATTTAATAGATTTATGGGAAAAAACAAAATTAGCAAGTTTAACTGGTATGGATAGTATTCAAGATTATATGGATAATTGGGTAACAGCAAGTGATTCATTTTTATATAATATGTCTGATGCATTAAAAGACCGTCAAAAAATGTTAGATAGTATTTTAGAGCTTACTGGGACTAGCATTTCATAGTTTGCTAATTAGGTGTCATTAGTAACAACTGGTGTAGGCGATGCATCTGAAGAGACAAAGAATCAAGTCTCTGATTTATCAAATCTATTAAATGAAAAATTTAGTGATGCTCTTGCTCAAGCTGTAAGTTGGGAAAAAGAATATGCTAATGGAATTATAGAAATGACTTAGCAGAATGAAAAAATGATTGCATCATTAAATGATTTAATTGCAACTTTAGCAACACTACGTTCATACAATCATTTACATGATTCATTAGATGATTATTTAGCTGCTTCTAGAAATTATTCTAGTGGCAAAATGAGTAAAGAATAGTTTAAATCAATTTCTGAAAAATTTGATGCTGAATTACGGGAAGCTACTTCATTAGATACTGGCGGTTATACTGGTAATTGGGGACCAGAAGGAAAGATAGCAATTCTTCATGAACATGAATAGATATTTAATGAAAATGATACTAATAATTTATTGGAGGCCGCTACTATTTTACGTCAAATTGATATATCAGCAATGTCTATGGCATAGGGATTAGGAAACTTATTCTCACCATCTATTGGTGGTTTTGAATAGACTTTATAGCAAGAAGTTCATATTGAAGCGGTATTTCCAGATGCTACAGATCATAATGAAATTGAAGAAGCTTTTGATAATTTAGTAAATCGAGCTATTCAATATGCGAATAGAAAGATATAATTAAAAAGTACAAGTTTTTTATAAAAACTTGTACTTTTTTTTATTTGGACAATTATTAATAATTTTATTTATTTTGTTTTTAAATCTATATAGAAGATTTTTGAGATAAAGGAGAATAGTAAAATGGCAGATAGAAATGAAATTGTTTAGCAGTTATTTGAAGCTATTGATGCTATTATAACAAAAAGATTAGAAAATGTATAGTTTGACAAAACAATTGTTGGTACAATTACTGATAATAGTCGAGCTAGTTATGGCCGTTATTAGGTAACTACTGACAATAATATTAGATTTACAGCATATTCAGATATTGTTACATATGAAATTGGGGATAAAGTATATATTAGAATCCCTGATAATGACTATACTAAACAAAAAGTTATTATTGATAAATATATTTCTGATAACCAAAATACAATAGTTCAAGAAACTAAAATGAAATAGGTAGAACTATTAAAAGATGAAATTAATACAACAAGAGAAAGTTTTGAAAAAACAATAGCAGCTATTAGAGCGGATATAGATACTATTAATAAACAAATAGATATTATTAATGGCAAAAAAGATGTTGTTAATAATGATATAATAAATACGAGTAATGAAAATAGAGACTATTAATGAAGAGCTTAAATAAGCAAAAGTAATAAAGGCTATTAAAGATAGACTTAAAAATATAAAATAGTAATTAATATATATTAAGAGTTAAAGGAGGATGTATAAATATGGCTAAACTTTATCCGCCTCAATTAGAAGGAAGTTTACCAGCATTTGTTAATACTTATGATATGAACAATAATAGCACTTTTTTAGGAACAACTTTAAAAATTCCTTTTGGATTAAACCGTGCTGTTAGTGTCAATTCTATTAAAAGTATTGCTATAAGGATTAGAACTACATCTACAAATACTTTTTTAGTATCTGATTATATAGATACATAGCATGACCTAGAAACAGGCAATGCTATTTTTTTATTTGATAAAAAAAAGAAATTATTTAACGAAAGCCAATATTACCGTGTTTAGATTGCCTTTGTTGACCATAATGATAATATTGGATATTATTCTACTGTTGGAATTATAAAATGTATTGCAGCACCAGTTGCATCTATTAATGGATATACACCAGGTAATATTAATATGTTTAATGACTCTTTTTATGGTGTCTATTCACAAGATACCACTTATGGGGATAGTACTGAGAAAGCATATTCATATATATTTAATATATATGATACTAATGGAGTTTTAAAATTAACTTCTAATGAAAATATTCATGATGCTACTTAGGATACAAATAGTGATACTTCATAGGATTTTTGGCGTATTTATAGTGAATTTGATTCAGGAGATATTTATTATTTAGAATATATAGTTACTACTTTAAATGGATTTGTTGTATCAAGTCCAAGATATAAAATTATGAAAATAGCTTCTGTTCCTACAGAATATGACATAAATTTACGAGCAAAAAATGATTATGAAAATGGATATATTGATGTTTATTTAGAAGGAAAATTTGAAAATGAAGAAATGTTAAAATAGCATTATTATCAATTAGCTGATCCTACTAAAGATTATGATGATGAAATAATTTATTTTAGACAATAGGGTTTAGATTTTGTAGAATTTGATGGAACTTTAGAAGAATGGGAATATTTAATGGGAGAACGTGCTATATATATTCGTTCTGAATCAGATATCTATGGAGAAGCGGCTTATTCTGGTAATTTTGTTATAAAAAGAAGTTCTATTGAAAGTAATTTTACTGAATGGGTAGAAGTAGCTCGTTTTGCTTTAGAGAGTGAAAAACCATCTACTAAACATTATAAAGATTAGACGGTTTAGCAAGGAATTGAATATAAATATGCTTTTTAGTAGTATAATATTCATGAAATTTATTCAAAAATGATTCCTTAGAGTCATTCAATATTAAATATCAATGGTGAAACTGAAGAAGTAGAAGATACAGTAATTGCAGATTTTGAACATATATTTATTAGTGATGGGAAACGTCAATTAAAAATTAGTTATAATTCAAAAATAAAATCTTTTAAAACTGCTATTCCAGAAAAAAAAGTTGAAACAATTGGTAGTAAATATCCTTTTATTTTTAGGAATGGATCTGTTGCATATAAAGAATTTTCAATATCTGGTTTAATTTCTTTTCAAAGTGATACTGCTTAGTTATTTTTATCTTAGGATGAATTAAAAGAAAGTGGTATTTTAGAATAGACCAAATATAGAGGGATTTCTTCAAAAGATATTTATTATTCAACAAAAGAAATTGAAAATTCAGTTGAACGAAATGTATATTTTGTAAAAGAAGAAAATGATGTTTATGATATTTATACTAAATAGTTTTTATATACTGAAGTCAAATATATTATGGTACGTAAACCTTAGCAAAAATTTAGATATAAGTTATTAAATTTGTATACAGATGGTCATGTAACACGAGATGTCCCAGAAGAGGATAATGATTCACTTGCTTATGTAAGAACGGATACAAATTTAACAAGTGAGAATTTCTTTGGAGAACGCTATTTTAGATTAAAAGTTTTAGATTGGTTAAATGATGGAAAAGTTAAATTATTTAGATCTTCAACTGAAGGAAATTATTTAGTTCGTATTTTAAACGTGTCTATGACGCCAGAAGAACGTCTTAGTCGTTTATTGTATAATGTATCGGCTACGATTGATGAAATTGATGAAATTTCTTTTGAAAATTTAACTAAGTATGGTTTAGTTATTCCAAAAAGTGCTAATAGTTATGAAGAATAGTGGAATGTTGTTAATGTACGTGAAATGCTTTAGTTAGCTAAAGATCCTAATTATGCAGATATTGTTGATGATCAAGGGTTTGTGCTAATGACCCCGCAAGGAATTAGTATAAACAATATTATGATTTAGCATTTTGCTCCAGGAGATGAAGTAAAAATATTATATGATGAATCTTCTCTTGGTGATTAGGATACTGGCTTAATTTCTTATACTATTGGAGTTACTGGTAGTTTAGAAGTTAATGATGATGAAAGACATATCAGTAAAGTTTGGGTAAAAGTTAATCCATATGTAAATACATATAATGATTTTGAGAGAGAATTAATTTATTCTTATTAGACTTTAACATTAAGTCGTTTTGATGCTATTGCTGATATTAGTTTATCAACAGAAGTTGGTGAACAATATGTCGGGCCAAAAGATAATTTATTGGAACCTTTTGATTTACGGTTAAATTGTTATGGTATTCCAAATATTGATGGAGTTGTAGAAAGACGTTGGGAAAAAGTTGATGGTATAAAACATGTTTATAATGATTTATTATCGAATAATCATATTAATTATAATATTGAGTCATTATATAATGGTAAACTTATTGTTGAAAAATATAAGGCTACTAAAATAGAAATTTTGCATGTAAAAAAAAGAGATATTATTCCTATTTTTGCTTATAAAACTGAACCAATTGGACCTAATACAATGTTTGGCATAACTCCTTTTTATTAGGGATATGTAAATAATTAGAAAATTTTAGATTATCTAGAAAATGGCACTTAGACTATGAGATATGTATAGAAAAAAGATGAAACATCTTATGAGAATGTCATTGAAATTGATGAAACAGGTAACTTCTAGGACAGTGGAAATGTTAGCGTATATGATATTGTCACTCTTGGTGCTATTACTGGATATAAAAATTCATTAACTATTTTTTAGGTATTTATTTGGAATCCAGACATATAGGATTGGGAACCTTCTAATACACCAGGGTATAAATATTATGATAATTATACTAATTCTTGGTGGAGTGGAAATACAGAATATGATCCTAGTTTTGCTATTAATGAATTATAGACATTTAAACCATATTATTATAATCCTGAAACTGAAGAAGGAGAAGAAATTTCTGATCCAGAAATTATTGGTGATAATAATATTTATTTAAATGACATAAATGAATTATTAATGTATAATTTAGACGATATTGATTTAATTCGATTAGGTAATGGAGTAGTAGCAAATATTACTTATTAGAAACGCACTGTAGATTATGATTTAGAAGAAACCAGTTACGAAGTTAGATAGGCAAAAAATGATTATTTAGCCATTGCTGAATCTTATGGCGAATAGTTGGATAGTGTATTGGATTCTTTAGGTGAATCTGATAAATTAGAATCTGAACGAAATATTCTTGAAAATAAATTAAAAATTATTGATCTTTAGTTAGAATCTACTTCTCATACCGCAATATATGAAGGAGTTCAACAGGCGGCGAATGAATAGATCATTGAACAGAAAGTTAAACTATGGGATCATAGAGAAAAAATAGCTCAAGAGATTGCTAATTTTTTATAGTTATATACATTATATACTGATATAGATATTAATCCACCAATTAATTGCATTAATAATTATAATTTAATTAAAGTATAGAATAAATATATGATTATTAAACAATTAGGTTATTTAGGTATTGACATAAAATTTGATCAAAATGGAAAAGTTTCTAATATTTCTGAAATAAAAACAAAATTAAGTTCAGCTAAAACAACATTAATTAAAAATGGTCACTACCAGACATTATTAGAATAGCAAACAGCAGCCCAAAAAGTTGAGGAAGAATTTAATGCTTATATAAATTAGACATCAGGAAATGAAACTATTTTAAATTATAGATAGAAAATTGAAAAAAGAATTTCTAATTTATAGTCTTCAAAACCCACATATCAAGATATTTTTTCTGCTGAAACGATTGGTGGTTTAATTTTAAATGAATTACCAACAACTATTATTTAGAATAGAGATAAATTTTATGATTATATTCATAATAGTTATTAGATTGATATTGATTATTATCAAGAACAAAAATTGCGTTACGCAACTACTATTAATGATTACGAATAGCAAATTGCCGAACTTCAAGCTTAGTAGGGTGAATTAATTGGAGGTTTTGATATCGTTGATTATGACGATTCTAATCCACCTCCTGAACATACTATTATTTATTATGATTATTTATTAAATAAATTAAATAAAAAATATGCTGATGAATTATTACATATTAATAGACAAAAAGCTGAGTTAGTTAATAGATTATTGTCTTTAAATATTGATAAAGCTGGAAATTTATTAACAACTATTCAAAATGCGACAGCTACATATTTATATGATAATGCTGATGCACTTATTAATTTATTAACTGCTTATAATAATCATGCTACATCTAAATTAAATAAAATAAAAGCTTTATATTTAAAAGATATTTGTAATGAAATTAATAGTGATAATATTTTAAATTCTAATTAGTTAGCTTCTTTAACGAAAATATTAAAAGAAGATAGAATTGTTACTACAGATATTATAAGATAGCAAGTTAATTCAGATCTTCAAGATGAAATTCAATATACTTATACTGATATTACAAATGGGAAAATATATGAATAGATTTGTAAATTATTTACCCCAAAAAAGACTCTAGAACAGTTATATAATGAAATTAAAAATAATGCAAATGGATCTTTAAAAAAATATCTAAGTATAAAATTTAGTGGTGTTTCAGCTTATGATAAAGCTTATTCTTTATATGGTGCTGAAATAGAAGCAGAACAAGAAATTTGGACTAATGCTATATCAATTTTAGAAGATATTAAAAAGCATCCTGGTAATGAGGGACGTAATTATAATTTTAGATATGAAAACTATAATTATCCTTATAGAAGTGTCGCATAGACATTTAATAATAAAATTAATCAAATTAGGGATGAATATGTTACAGTATCAGAAAGAGCGATTAATGATTGGTTAGCGACTAATCCTTTTGATTTAAAGAATTTAGTTTTCTTTACAAAAGAAATAGAAGCGAATGATAAAGCTTTTGCTATTTTAGATTTATTTACTGATAAAGTTAATTACTCTTAGGCTACATCTATTAAAGAATTTTTAGATGAATATTATCCAGCTGATATAGAAAATGAATCTAAGTAGCTTGTGCAATAGATTAAACATAAAGATATTTTATATGCTGAGCGTATTGATAAATTAGACAAAACTAAAAATATTTATCTTAAAAATAAATAGCTTATTCAAGATGAAATTGATAATTTAGATAATGTTATTAATGAATTGCATAATAAAGAAGAGGCTGTAAGAAAACAATATAATATTGTTTTAGATCAATTATTATTAGCGGATGAGTTAAATGATATTTTAGAGTCTAAACATTTCTTTTATGATATTTTAGTTTATAATGATTCTATATTAGATAACTTTAAGACTTTAGCGTCTTATATTTACTGGATTTATTAGAATTAGAATGCTTTAATTCAACAATTAGGACATTTAGATAATACTGTCCATACTGGAGAAGAGTATGGCGATTTTCTAAAAAAATATATAGATATGTATGAATTAGAAGCATTTGATTTCTTACATAGATATACTTCTGTTGAAGAAGATTTATCGCATGGTTATGATAATACAGAAACAGCTAATCCAGCATATTCTCCAGGCATAGATAAATTTTAGTTTGATTTATCACATTATTTTTTATCTGTTTATAAAGATATTTTATATATTTTAGATGAAGAAACAGATTCAAATACTAGAAAGTATTTAACTTTATTAAAATCAAATGAAATAGAAACACGTTAGAATGGATATAAATAGCTTGAAAATCATATGGCAGATATTCTTTATGGGCGAGGACAAAGAGATAGCACTTCTTCACAATCAATTAGAAGTTATACATTAGGGATGCTTTTATCAGATGATGGATTAGATGATAAATTAGTTATTTTAGAATATCCTGCTTGGACGAATAGACCAGAGCCATATTATTATCCAACTATTCGTACTTTTGGACCAAATTCATAGGTAATTACTACAGCTTAGACAGAAGGTGCTTGGATTATTCCTTCTGGTTATTAGTTATTAAGAGCTCCTATTGAAGAAAATCAAAGAAGTTTTGTAGATGTTGATATCTATTATAGTGATGGAGTTTATCATAAAAATCCTTTTTAGAGAGATACTAAGATTTATATAAAAAGCGAAAGTTCTATTAATCATTTAATATTAGCTTTTGACTATAAGGATATGGATGACGAAGAATTTGATGCTGCAATAAAATATTATGCTTCAATAGGTAAAAAATTAGTTTGGTTGACTGATAGTGCTCCAATAACTTGTTCAGGATATTTTTATAGTTTCCTATATGACTGGGATGTAAAACAATTAAATATTTCTAAAATTACTAATTTAGATTATTATACGAATTTAGGATTAACAATTAATGAAAATGATAAATTATTAATAACTCCTCTTAAAAAATATAATTATTTAAAAAATTATTTAGGGAAAATTACTCATGATATTCCAAATGATTAGAAGACAAATCCTTTTGCTGAAGAATATGGTAGTTTTTATGGTATTTTAGAAGCTAGTATGACAATGTTTGATTTAATAGCAGCTTATTTTCATGTTAATAAATCTATATATTTAAATTCTAATATTGAAGCTGATAACCCTAATGATAAAGAAAATTTAAAAAATTTAATTACTTATTTAATTAGCTTAGAAACAAAATTAGCAAGTTTTTAGGATTAGGAAGTTCATTGGGAAGAAATAATTAGTCAAAGCGAATTTACATTAGATGGTTATCGTTTAGAAGGTATTAAAGAAGATGATGGCAAAATAAAACAATTAAAAAGTATTATTGCCAGTGCTCGCCAAAAAAGAGATTATTATACTGATGCTATTATTAAATGGAAACAAGAAATTAATACATTAACTAATACCAATTTAATTTTAAAAGATTATTTTTTAGCAAAATAGGCAAGTAGAACTATTGAAAGAGATTTATCTAATTTAATTAATAAAACGAATAACAATTGTAGTATTTATCGTCAAAAATGTGACCATTATTTAAAATTACTATTTAATAATGTGCCTTTTGGAGTTAGTATTAATTAGGATATCATTTCTCGCGAAGAAATTTTACATATTAATAATAATGAAACACCAATTTATAATTATGGCATTGCTTATTCTTTAGAAAAATATAAAAAATTTTATGGTGATGTCAGTTATTCTCATGTTGATTTTTCTGCAATTATTCAAAAAGCAAGAGATTTTGAAAATAAATTTTATAAAAATTTTCCATTAATTGAAAAAGTTACATCTCCAGATGCTACATATAAAGAAGGTCGTTATTTTATTAAAGTAGATGATAAAACTTATATGCCTTATATGTATTTAGATCAAGAAAATTGGAGAAAAGATTTATAGACTTCAAATCTTTATTTTACAAATTATCCAGAATTATGTATTGATTTTATAAATTATCATGAATATTATCCTGTAGATGGTGATAACATTTTAGAAGTTTATGATTCAAATAAAAATTATTATTTAAAAGATTCTAATAATGATTATATCCCTATTGATATTAAAAATGAATATGATTTTGAACGTCAAAAAGCATTTTTATATTATTAGGGAAATGGTGGTCTACGTCGTATATTTCATGATATGCTTGGCATTGGTGCAACATCAAATTATTATGGAATAAGTTTTGACAAAAATCAATATTTAGAAAATATTGAAGCAGTATATTTTGAAAATTTAGATTTATATCATAAATTATTAATATAGATACGCGGCGATGCCTTAGAAAATTTACAAGAATTAAAATATGAGTACGAAACACGATTAACTGAAATATAGAATTTATTAAATAAATTAACCATAATTAAAGTTGATAAAGAAAGATTAACAAAAGAAATTTATTAGAAATTTGCTGAATATTTATATTTATTAACGATTACATATATTGATACTGTAGAAAGGGGATATGACATAGTATGACAAAAGCAAGATAGAATCCATTGCAAGATTTTGAATTTTTATATCAATTAGATCAAAATAGAAATAAAATAACGTATGCTCGTATTACCTCTTTAACTTTAGACAATTATCCTATTGAAAGAATTGAAGGAATTATTACAGGAGGGTCCATCTCTTTAGATGGACGCTCCTGTGTTCGACGTACTTGTTCTTTGACTTTAACAACTAATAATTTAAATATAAATAATATTTATTGGTCATTAACTACAAGAGTAAAAATTGAAATTGGAATTGAAAATAATATTACAACTGCGAAATTAGAAAAAACTAATTATAATTTTACTAATTATTATTAGATGTATCCAGATATTATTTGGTTTCCATAGGGTATTTTTATTTTAACAGATTTTTAGCCATCTGCTTCAGTAAATTCTTATACAATTAAATTAACTGGCAAAGATAAGATGTGCTTGCTAAATGGAGATATTGGGGGAGTTTTTAATACTGAAACATAGCTTGATATAGAACGCATTTTTAATGCAGACGGAAGTTTTGTTGATGAAAAAAAACCTTTATCTTATATTATTAAAGAAATGATCCACCATTATGCTTAGGAAGATTTTCAAAATATTATAATAAGAGATATTGATAAATTATCTTTAAAAATGTTGACTAATAATAGTAGAAATACATTTTATTTAATTTAGAATTATAATACCAAAGAAATTGTTGATATTGCTAGTAATGGGGCTATCATCCCTAGATATAAATATTATTATAAAAATTAGCCAGAATTATTAGTAAATTTTAATATTTTTAAAAAAGGATTTATTTTTTAGTCAGGAGTAGGAGAAGATAATAATGATTTAATTGACAATTTTACTCATCCTACTTTTTTGTTGATGGAAAATGAAACTTTACCAAAAGTTTTAAAAAAAATAAAAAATGAAAAAAGTTTAATTTCAGAAGATGATTATCAAATATTATTAAAATATAATATAGATAGTGAATTATTTATAGAAACTGATGATACAAGTAAAATTACTTATACATTAAATTCTTTTGAGGATTTTCAAAAGTTTTTAACATCTAATAATATTGCAGTAGATGAAAAAATTATAAATTTTAAAGATGAAACTTTAATTGCTATTTTAAAACATATTACTGGAATTGAATCAATTATTTCATATAATGAATATTAGAATTTACTATCTTATGGATTTGATAATAAGTTATTTATTAAACATCCTGTGTATCATTTAAAAGATAGTATAGAAAATTTTCAAATTTTTTTACAAGAAAATAATATTGGCTAGGAAACAGAGTTTTATGACGGTGATTATGTTTTAATTTAGATTGCCGATGGCGAAGATGTTGGATATGAATTAACTGAAACTTATTATCCGGATGAGTTAATAGCTGGTGTTGGAGATACTGTAACTTCTGTATTAGATAAAATTATTAAAACTTTTGGTATTTTTGAATATTTTTATAATACTCAAGGATAGTTTATTTTTTAGGCAAAGCAAACATATGTTAATACATCTTGGGATAATCGTATTGATATTGAAGGGCGTAATGAGTATTATATAGAGCCATATAAGGTTTCTTCAAATGTAAAATACCATTTTGAAGGAAGCCGCACTATAACAACTTACTCAAGTAATCCATAGATTGGCAAAATAAAAAATGATTTTACTGTATGGGGTACGAAAAAATTATCATCAGGTTCAGAAATTCCTATACATGTGAGATATGCAATTGATAAAAAACCTAGTTTTTATTCTGCTTATGACGGCACTAATTATATGAGTATCAATTATTTTAATAATACAATCCTTTTAGAATATTCTTTTGAAATAGAAAATGATGATGATAAAGGCTTAGATTTAACACAAGATTTACCATTAAATAGTAATATTTATCCTAATATTATTTTAAATAATGAAGTTTTTAAATTAGTAGATTGGAGAGAAGTTATTTATTAGATGGCGAAAGATTATTATTAGCATAATCATGATGATGATTATAGCGTATAGTTGCAATGTAATAATAATAAAAAATTCTTTTTTAAAAAAACAAATAAATATGTAAATGTTCGTCCTTATGAAAAAGGAAAAACTGGATATGAACAATATTACCATGATATAAATGGTTTTTGGCGCACTTTATATATGCCAGAAGATGAATTGCTTGAAATTAAAAAAAATACAAATGCTAATAGTTATTAGAGTATTGATATTGCAAATTTTGAAACACAGACTAAAATAGGAAATGAAATTATTGAAAGAAAATACTCAGGACCATGGAATAAAAATATTTTATTAGATCCATCAAGTCTAATTTTTTGGTTTGATTTTTTTGATGCTGATTCATTAGGATTAGGACAATTTTCTGTAACGGCAATAGGGGATCGTCCTAAAAATATTAAAAATGAAAATAGTCAAGCTATTATTTATAATGCAGTACCAAATGTTGTCTTTATTAATTAGGAATTATATAATGAATATAAAGAAAAAGGACGACTTTTAGCTGGGTATAATTACTTAATAAATACAGATATTTTTTCATAGTTCATAGAAGATAATAGAATACGTATTAGTACAAGAAGTATTACTATACAAGAAATTATTGATGATTTATTATATAATAATGCTTATTGTAATGAACAAATTACACTATCTGCAACTCCTATTTATTATTTAGAGCCAAATATATTAATTTCTGCTTAGGATGAAAATCGTGGAGTTAATGGTTATTATATTATTGATAAAATTAATTTACCATTAGATTATTCGGGTATAATGACAATTAATGCAATTAGAGTTCCAGAACGTGTATATTAAGGAGGTTTTATGTTATTATGGGTTTAAAAATTGCATAGTTTAGATATTATGGAGCAAATAATCCTAATGCAAAAAAGTATAATTTTCCAGTAGTTACAAATATTTAGGCAGATAATTATGGTGCTTCTTTATACCCATATAGATGGACTTTTGAAAAATATAAGGATATACAGTCTATTCATATTTAGACGATCCCTGGATTAAAACTATATATCAATTAGGACAAAAAATCAGGTGCCAATCATGAAATGTTACCATTTATTGTAGGACCTACTGGAAATTTTGATATAGTTTTAAGAGATCGAATTCTTAAAACAACTCAAAAAAATAGTAATTTATTAGCAGTTACTGGCTTAATTATAGATGATAATAGTAAAAAAACATTGGATATTTTAGAAGATGGATTTTTAATTATTACTATTATTTATAAAAATTAAAAAAGGAGGATTACCTTTATGGCAACAAGAATGGCACAATTTCGATATTATAAAGATGGTGCAGCTAATAATTTTCCAGATTGGACTTGGACTAGATATTGCACCTCTGAAAGCTTTAAAAAATATTCTCCAATTATTTCTTTAGGTATTTAGACTATTCCTGGAATAAAATTTTATTTAAATAGTAGTTTAAAACCTATTATAATAGGAAATTCCGGAATTTTTGAATTAGATGTAAGAAATACATCAGCGACTATTAACAATATACGAATGGATTAGGATAGTATGGAATTCTTAAAAAATCTTCCAAATGGCTACTTAATTATAGATATTGTTTATGAAGAGCAAAAGGAGATGAATATATGAGTCTATATGGAAATATAAAAAAGATTGGAGCGGCCTCTTTTTAGTTTGATCGTGTTTACAGCACTAGAAAAGAAATGGATGAAGCTGCTAAAACAGATGGCGTTTATGCCGGTCGTTATGTATTAGTTGAATATGGCGAACGTTATAAAAATACATAGCCTGGAAATTCTATTACTTATATTAATAAATTAAATAATTATTTAGATGAAGCAAAATAGGGATATTATAATAAAATTAAAGATTTAACTGAATTATAGGAAACATTTAGTTTATTAACAAAAGATAACAATATTGTTGGTGAAGATAGTTATTATAAATTATTAGAAATTTTTCCAACTATTTATAATCGCGTATATAATATTAGAGAATATAACGCTAATACTATATATTATATTAAGTATAATGATAACTATGTTCGTTTTACACCATTATCTTAGGAAGAATGGGAAACTTATGTCCTTTAGGGCAATGTATATACAAGAGATAGTTTTGAAGATTTTTTTACCGTTAATAATTTAAATAATTCTTTAAGAAATTTAATTATTGATAATAATGGATCTTATGAGAAATTTAAAACTTATTTTTAGAATAAAATTTTTAGTAAATTAAATGAAATAAATGCAGAATTTTCTGATTTTTATAAAACTATGGCTGGGCCACCGGCTTATTAGGACGCTTTTAAAAATTCAATTATTCAAGAAAATTCAGATTTTAGGATACATGAAAGAATAGACTTAACTTAGTATGGAGCAACCTATGATTCTACTGTATGGCAAAAAACTTATATATAGCAAGGAAATACTGTTATTGATAAATATATCATGGTAGCTGAACTTAATGCTAGAGCTCCATAGCTTGATATTAAAGAAGAAGCACCATTAACTTATGAACTTGATGATGGTGTTGATGCTGAAGATAGAATTATTACAGGAAAAATTGATCCTATAACAAATAAATTTGAAATTGTTAAATTAATAAATGCTAAAGAAAAGTATAATAAAGCTTATTTTGATTCAGTCATGGATACTGAACAAAGATTTTTAATGCATTATCCTCATCTTTTAGAAATAGAAGCTAGTAATGATACTGTAAATTATAACGAAAATGGCTTTAATATGGCTTATAGTTATAATTTAGATGATGGGCAAACTGCCTTGGCCTTTATCCCAAGTGGATTAGACGATTATGAAAAATTATCAACATTAGATTCAAATTTAGAAACTGTTGAAAGAAAAGACGCTTCTGGAAATACATTAGCTAAATTAAAATCAGCTACTGATGTAAATCGTAAAATGTTGTATTTAAATTTCCCATCTATTGGCAATACTATGAAGATTTTGTATGATTTAATTTATGGTTTTCCTGAACCAGAAAATGAAGAAGACCTCCGTAAAGGAATTTTACGTCCTTATTTTAGAAAATTTTCTAGAACAGTACAATTTCATAATTATCTTACTGTAGTGAATAATAATGGTGAAAATGAATATGTAACATTAAAAAATAAAAATGATCCTGATGCTCTTCCAGAAAAAATTGCAATATCAGGCACTTTAGAATCAATAAACTAGGATGGGACTTGGTCTACTACTGAGTTTAATCAAATTATTCAACCTTGGTCTTTATTACATGGTAAAACCATAAGTCCAAATTTTATTGTTGCTAAATTTTGTACTAAAGATAATAGAATAATTGATCTTCCAGCAACAGAACCTAATGCAAATGATGGATATGCTTTTTTATATGATATAAGACAAGAAAAACCAGTCACATGGACTATGAGAATTCCAAATGGAGAAGATGATCCTAATTTAGATTGGATGAAATAGGTCCCAGAATTAAAGGATATCTTAAAAAATAATTCAATTGGTTTAGCTAATGTTTTAATTGATTTATTTAAAGAAACAAATCCATTAACTGGAGAAATTAATTATTATTTATATAATGATTGGGCCGCTGATAATAATGGTGATACTAATACTCCAATGATTTTAAATAAACCTTATACTATTGGTGGTTATGCAACTAAATATATAACTTATCCAAATGAATCATTAGCTGATTTATCTGGTGGTTATTGGATAGATGAACGTGGTAGAGCTATAGCTGTTAATAAATCCAAAACAACATATAGTTATACGGATATAAAAGAATCTTCAGATTTTACTGATGGGCATTATAATGTTAATTTTGATACTTGGTAGTTAATAAATACTCCTAAAGATAATATTGATCTCACAAATACTGTAAATCTAAAAGTTAATAAAATTTTAGTAGTTCCTAATGATGCTAATTTTGGAGCATCAAAACAGAATCAAGATAGTATTTCAATTTCTCAATATAATAATGATATATTAATATATGGTAATATTAGTAAATTAAGAAGTTTTTCTTTAGATGGGGTTACATCAAAATGGATAGGATTAGATATTAAGACTGGATAGAGAAATATAAAAAATATAGTAGTGAATGGGCGCAAGTTAAATGATACAGATGTGGCTAAAGCAACAGCATCAAATTTGACTCCAGGGCATATTGCTTTATGGATTAAAGTTTTTGATTATCTTACAGAACAAAAAATTAATTTTTCTATTCCAGGATATGATCCAATAACTTTAAATGTTAGATTTGATAGTATTAATGATGTTACAGATATTCTAATGAATGTTAGAGTTAATCTTTTAACAACTGTCCCAAATAATGGAAATGCCGAAGCAGCTTTATAGAATTAGAGAATAGTGAATACTTATTTAGATCCAAAAGATGGAAAAACTGTATTAATTGAAGGTAATCTTGATAAATTAAATTTATATAATATGGCTTCTAAGGGTTCTGGTCATTGGATTGGAATAGATATAGATACTGGACTATCTACTATTGTAGGAGCATCAATTAATAATAGAGAACTTACTAGAGAAGATGAATCCAAAGCTACAGCGTTAGGTTTGCCAGCAGGGCATATTGTGGTTTGGGAAGATGCTAAAGTTTTATAGAATACAAAAAGTTATTTGATTAAATCTTCTGGTTATAGTGATTATGTTTTGTTAATAAGATTTAACGATGTTAGAATTATGAAAGTCTAGGTTAATAAAATTAATGATACTATTTTACCAGAAACAGATATAAATTATAATAAATCTTAGAAAAATTAGAGATTAACAGATGTAGTAAAATATAATTCAACAGATTACTTAATCATTGGTGATTTAAAACGTTTAAATGATTTTACTCTATCTGATTATGGGCTCGGTAAATGGGTATTATTAGATATCGAAACAGATTTATTAACTATTAAAGATGTGAAAATTAATGATAAAATATATACAGAAAATGATATTCAACAAAGTCTTGCTGCTGGATTAGATGAAAAACATTTACTATTTTGGGCTAATATAGAAGAATTAAATGGAGAAGAAACAAATATTTTTATTATTAAATCAGATAAATACCATGATTTTTATCTAACATTAAAATTTGTTGATACAACAAATAATATTAATGAAATGAATGTAGTTATTAATAAAATCATGACTTCTTTAGCTGATGATAATCAAATTGTGTCATAGTAGAATCAAAATTTAATTACTGTTACTTAGACCGAAAATAATGTTGTTGTTTTTGGTGATATGACTGCTATGAATAAATTTACACCTACTAATTTAGATTAGACTGAAGGCTTTTGGATTGGGTTAGATATTAACACTGGTTTGCCAACTATTGTTGGGACAAAAATAAATGGAACAGTTTTAACTGAAGAAGATGCTGATTTTGCTATTGCTTATGGGCTTCATAATGGACATATCGCTTATTGGGTTAATGCTGAGGATATTTTAGATGGTACAACTATTATTTTAGAAAGTGAAAATTATTATGATAAAACTATAAATCTTCGTTTTAAATAGAATACTTTAGATATTGATGTTCAAAGAGTCAATCTTATTACTAATGATAATATTAATAGTTAGATTGCTCAATAGAATTAGAATTGTATTACAGTTAGAAAAGAAAATGAAAATCTTAATAGCTTTATTATTGAAGGTAATTTTTAGAATCTTACTCCTTATGTCTTTGATAATGATACTCAGAATAATGTGCCTTATAAATGGATTGGTATTACAATTGATTTTGACCTTGATTCTATTATTGGAGTAAATATTAATGATAGAATATTAACTAAAGATGATGAAAATTTTGCTAGTGAATATTCTTTGCCAAAAAGTTGTGTTATATTATGGTATGCTATTGAAGATTTGTTCCATTAGAAAGTATTAACAATTAATGCTTCTGGTTATAAAGAAGCTAAAGTTTTATTACAAGCCATTAATACAAATAGTAATAAATTAAATATGGATATTAATATTAAGAAAGTTACCACAATGTCTTCTTATTTATTAACTAATAATAGTGAAATTATTGAATTAGCTCAAAACAATTAGGATAATATTATTATTAATCAAAATGATAATGAAATTACATTAACTGGTTCTTATAGATATTTAAATAAATATGCATTAAATACTTTAATTGTAGGTAATGAAAAGATCCCAGCAGATGAAGGCAAGTGGATTTTATTAGATATTAATACTGGTTTATATTCTATTGAAGGTATGAATGTTAATAATAATGAATTAAAAGTTGAAGATATTAATATTGCTACAAGCTTTAATCTTAAACAAGGACATATTTTACATTGGATTAATGTAGATAGTTTATTCGCCGGAAAAACATCTTTATTTGAATTTACTGGTTATAATAACAAAACAATTACATTTTATTTTAATAATACTGATAGTGGTGAAATTGAGAATGATTCTTCAACTTTAGGTAATTTCACTCTTGGCACTAGTATTTTAGAATAATAGTATTAAATAGCTTAAAAATATTTATTTTTAAGCTATTTAATAATTATAATATTGGAGGTATAATATATAATGGAATATAATGACTTATATCAAATCCATAATTTTAAAACTGGAGATAAGCTTTTAGCATCTTAGATGAATAAAATTGAAAAATAGTTAGAAATTAACACCGCTGGTTTGCTTTTTGTTACACCGGAAATGTTTGGTGCTATTGGCAATGGAGATAGTGAAAATCCTACTGATGATACAATAGCAATTTAGAAGGCTATTAATACAGGGAAAAGTGTTAAATTTTCTCCAAAAACTTATTTAATTACAAGTCCTATTATTTTAGATTAGAATACTGATTCTGAAAAAGAAGATAAACGTATTTAGAGAAAAGGATTAGTTTATGACGGTGGTGGCTGTACTATTTTACATAAAAATTGTGCGGCAGTATGTTTAACTTCGGCAATAAAATCTCATATAGATGAGATTACTGGAAAGGAAATTATAGAAGATATTTCTTCAAATTCTATTGGTTACAAAGCATTTATATAGCTGGGACTCGTTAAATGTATTATTTAGAATTTTAATTTTATATATGATGGAGACACTAAACAAGATGGTCTTTATATTGCAGGAGACTATAATTTAAATAATAGCTATATTAATTAGTGTAAAATTATTAGTTGTAGTTTTAAAGGACAAAATCGTGGCATTTATTTAAGTGGATATAATATTAGTATAGAAAAATGTATTTTTGAAAATTGTAATTATGGAATTTTAAGTAATTATATTAATTAGTCAACAATAAAAGATAATCGTTTAGTAGCATGCTAGAATGGTTTAAAAATGATATGTCCAATTTAGTCTGTAATTAGTAATAATTATTTTTATGGTTGTGGAACTCTTTCAGCATTAATTAATGAAGAAACTAATGAACCAATGGTTGATGAAAATAATAATATAAAATATAATAGCAATATTGAAGGTATAGGACTATTTTTGTCTGGGAATCTTGATAACCCGAATGAATGTATTTTAAATACATTAGTAATAAATAATACATTTAAAAATGCGGATTCAATTAATCCATATTACGAGCATATTAAAGTAAATTTTGCTATTAATTTAACAATTGCTTATAATATATTAGATGGATATACTAATATAAATGACAAAGCAATTGATATACTGTTTTGTAAAAATTTAAATATGTTATATAATTCTTGTTTAAATAATGATCAAAATTAGTCTTGTGATTTATATATTTGTGATACCAATTCTAATAAAAAGAATGCACCTAATGGGATATGGAAAGATATTGAAGCAGAAAATATTTATATTGATGGAGGTTATTATGGTTCTATTAATATAAGTTATGGAGAAAATAATAATAATACTAATCCTCTTTCTACTATTCCAGTAATAAATATTAATAACATTACTATTTAGGGTATTTTAAAAATAAATATTAAAAGACCATCAGATACTACTGATTTATCTGGTATTCATTTCGTTAATGCTAAAGATGTTATAATAAATTCTTTAATGACTTCTCCATCTTCAGAAGAAACTGGTTTATTTGGAGTAATTGGAGTTAGTTATTTAAAAAATGCAAATATTACTCTTTTAGATGAATATATTGAGATAAAAACTATTGGAGATAATCGTTATTCTTTAACAAAAGACAATGATAATAATTTACATTGGACTTTACTTGAAGATTAATATTTGGCCATGTTCCTATAATTAATTAAAAACTTTTTTAATTAATTATAGGAAAAATAAAATAAAAAGAAGGGAGTAAAAGTATAATGGCAGAGATTCATAACTATGTAAAATTTTAGCGTGGTTCTCAAGCCGCATATGATAGATTAAAGAAAGCTAATCGTTTAGAAGATAATGCTTTATATTTTATTCAAGATCCTAATGATTTAGAAAAAAATGGTTCTTTATATTTAGGAAAAACATTAATTAGTGGAATAAATGATGTATTAGAAAATTTAACCTTATCTAATTTAAGTGATTTAAATATTACAGACGATTTAGCAGATGGTTATATTTTACAATATGATATAACAGAGAATAAATGGGTTTCAACTTCTCTTGTTTAGGCTCTTGAAGATGCGCATTTCTCCCCTAATGCTGGATCTGTTATTATTAAAGATACTCAATAGCAAGAAAATGAAACTTTAGATGAGTGTTTAAGCAGAATAAATAGTTCCCCAAGCGCCGGAGATATTTCATTTGTTGATGGAGTTCCTTATCTTTATAATGGGGAACAATGGGAATTATTAATAGGTGAATCTATTGATAATCGAGTAACGTCACTTGAGAATGAAATTGAAACAATTAAAACCAATGTTAGTGGTTTATAGGATGGATTAGAAGCTGTTGATGGGAAAATTGCAGCTGCCATTGAAAGAGTCAATCAGCGTCAGTATGAAATTACTCAAACTTTACCTGAAATCAAAGATGTTGGTGAATTAAATAATACAATTTTCTTAGTTCCTAATGATAATGAAGATGGAAATAATTCATATACTGAGTATATGGTTATTGATGGGAAATATGAAAAAGTAGGCGGCTCTGACATTAATTTAAATAATTATGTCACAACTGAAAATTTTAACAATGCAGTTGGTGATTTAAACACTTAGTTAAGTAAATTATCAGCAAACTTAGAAAGTATTACTAATAATTATTTAACTGTTGAACGTTATACCAATGAAGTAGGAGATTTATCTAAATTACTTGATGCTACTGGTAAAGAAACCACTACTGTTATTGATGAAATTATTAGTTTAAAAGAAGAACTAAAATGGTCTAATTTAGATGAAAATGAAAATAGTTCTTCTGAAGAAGAAAATAATGGATAATATTTATAATGAGAGGAGATATTATTAAATGGCTAATCCTATGAATGTATATTTTAAAAGAGGTACACAAAGTGCATTAGATACTTTAATTACTAGTAATGCTAGTAGCGCTCAAGGCGTATTTAAAGCTGGTGCCTTCTATTTAACTGAAGATACAAATCGTTTATATTTTGCTCAAGCAAATAATAAATTAGTTGAATTAAATCAATTTATCCATATTGTTCCTGCTGAGGAAAATTTACCAGATAGTACAACCAATCCTAATTTAAAAGCTGGAGATTTTTATTATTGGACTGATAAGAATATTTTAGCTGTTTATACTGGTGTTGGCGATACTAATGGATGGATTCAAATTAACCCAGATACAAGATTAAAATCTTCTGCTAATGCTGTTACTCTTGCTGATGGTGGCAATGCTGAAACATATGGAGTTAAAGTTACTACCACTGTAGAAGAAGCTGGCAAAAATGCAGGCAATTCTGCTACTGGTAACTTTACTTTAAAGAGTGGCGCTAATGTTCATTTAGCATTGAATGCTAATAATGAAATTGTTATTAGCGCAGATAATGATCATGCTACAGTTTATGTTATGTCCACTACTGCAACTCAAAATAATCAAAATGCAGGTTATTTACATTTAGGCGAAGAGGGCAAAAGCCCAACAAATAACGTAACATTTAATGGCGGTGGCGGCACCCATATTGAAAGTGATGGAAATGGAAATATCAATATCACTAGTCACTCTGATATCCAATCAGTTGTAAATAATTTCTCTGATTAGGGAGTTTTTGCTACTAAAATCGTTTTTAAAGACGGCGCAGACCCTGATATTGATTCACTAGGAATTACTCCAACTATTACCTATGGTAAAGGTGCTAGCTTAGAGACCAAAACATTTATTAGTACTAATGGAAGTGATCCTACTGCTCATTTGAATGTTTATTCTAGAGACGAAATTGATGCTATCTTTGATGCTAAAGAAGCTGAATTTGATGGCATGAAATTCAAAGGAGTATTAGAAAATTTACAGACTGCTACTACTGTTCTTACTAGTAAGGATAATAAGCCTGGTTATACATACAAAGCCGGTTGCGATATTGATTTAACTGGGATTGTAGATGCAAAAACTGGTGACTTAATTATTGCTGAAGAAGATGCAGTAAATGAGACTATTGTTTGGAAAGTTATTCCTTCTGGTGATGATCAATTTATTAAATTTGCTGGTAGTGTAGCAAATAAAGCTTTAGTTTTTGAAGATCATTATAACAGTGACGCAACTTTAAGTAGTATTAGTTTTGCTGAAGATGATAATAATAATAATGCAAAAATTAATATTACTGCTACTGGTACAGGTGTTAATGATGCTTAGATGAACTTTAAGATTACTCACGGTGCTCCAGGAACTGGTACAGCTCGCACTTATGAAGCAGCTACTAGCGATAATGGCAGAATACAAAGTAAAAAAGGTTCATTAACAATTCCAACAATTTCAGCAATTAGTTTAGACCCTCAAGGTCATATTGCATCAATTAGCACTGTTGAATACACTGTTCAAGATACCCATCCTACTTTGAAAAATTTAGTATATACTTCTGATGTTGAAAATAATATGGGTATGTATGGTGCTAATTTTGCTTTATCAGATCAAGAAGGCAATGGTGTTAATTTAAATTTAAAATTGACTTCTGATAACTTAAAATTATATAGAGTAACTCCTTCTGGTTCTGATCCTGATAATACTTTAAAAATGAACTTAGAGTGGGAATCTTTTACTTAATACCTCATAAAAAGGGCAATTTCCTTTAAAATAGAAAAATAAATTTTCATATTTTAGCGAAGGAAATATTACATAAAGGGAAAGAAAATTTTAATATTTCTTTCCCTTATTTTTATTATATTTTTAGAGAAAGGAGCATTATAAATGGCAGAAATTTTTCAACCAGTAAGAGGAACTGAAAGTAAAATTAAATAGATGCCAGTTAATGAAGGATATATTTATTTTGCATATGATACTGGGAAAATTTACTTGGATAAAGCTGGTGGCCGTTATCTTATGAGTAATGGTGGAAGTTCTGATAGTTCTACTGGACTTATTTGGGCCCATGGGACAGAGGAAACTATTACTAAAGCAATAGATGATGATGCTGACCAAACTTATATTATTTAGCAATCTGCTTTTGATGACCAAATTTTGCCAAAAAAAGATGCCTTAGTTTTAAATTCTGATGGGCGTTTTTTCCGTGTAATACAAATAGACAATGGATATGTAATTGGAGAATTAATTGCCGTTAGTGGTGGTGGTAATGGCGGAGGAACTAATGTACCATCTTAGGATACTTATTTATCTTATGATAATACAAGTATTGATTCTGGTTTTACATATATTTATGGTCAAACTTCATATGCTAAATTTACTGCTACATCTGATGTTGATACTCAAATCACTTTAACTTTTGTTGTTACTCAAAAAGGAGAGCAATATGAAAGTTTTAGTGAAAAAATAAATAGCGGAGAAACTTATTTATTTGACACAGCTCGTCTCCCAAAAGGTAATGATATTACTATTACAGTTAGAGCGTCATCTGTTAATTCTAATATGAATATTAATGATTCTCGTACTAGACGTATTTTAGGAGATATTTCTACTGTTGAACTTGGAGTTAAAAAAGATACTACATTTAATCCAACTGCTATTAGAACTGGTGAAGTAGGAATTTCTTTTATTCCAGTTTATAATGGTTTAAATTAGACTTTACATGTTTTAATTGATGATGATCATGAATTAAAATTAACAAGTGATGAAAGAAATAAACAATTTTTATCATTTAAACCTACTGGAAATTCAACTTATACTGTTATGATTCCAGAACAAACTCATGGTGCACATAATATAAAATTAAGAATGTCAACTAAAATTAGTGGAATAGATCTTTATTCTGATTATATTTCTTATGACTTAGCATGGCGAGATCTTAATTCAAAAGTACCTATTATATGGTTTGGAGATTATGAAAAAAAGGTCATAAATTATAATGAATGTATTATTCCTTTTATGGTTTATGATCCTGATAAAGAAGCAAATTCAACTAAATCTAAAGTTTATATTTATAAAAATGGTAGCCAAATCCCGGCATCACCTATGGAAGTTTCATATAATGCTTCTAGTTGGATAAAATTAGATGTAACTAATTTATATGAAGCAAGTGAAGGTACTGAGCCAGAAAAAGAAAATATTTTTACTCTTACATGTGGTAGTACAACTGAAAATGTAAGTATTATTGTAACTACTGAAGGAGCCCGTGATTTAGGTTTAGCAAATAAAAATAGTTTAATTTTAAATTTGACTTCTACTGGTAGATCAAATAATGAAACAACAACCTCTCGTAATAACTGGAGTTTTAATAATTATAATACTATTTTTAAGAATTTTAACTGGTATAATAATGGCTGGTTAAATGATGATGATGGGAATGGATCTTATTTATCAGTATCTAACGGAGCTAGTATAGATATTAATTTAGATACTTTCACATTAAGTGGTAATGAAAATAATTACTCTTTTGAAATTAGATTTAGAGTAAGAAATATCCAAGAGTATTCTACTTTAATTAAAACAATTCCTTATTATTATGTAGAAGAAAATGCTAAATCTTACACTTTAGCTGAAATTGCAGCAAATAATTATACAATAAAAGTAGATCAAGATGGTAATCCAGAAATGGATAAAGGGTCTCCAAAAACAATTAGTGATACTGCTGGAGTTATTTTTAAATATTTAAATAATCAAGGTTTTGGTTTTTGTATTGGAACTCAAGAAGCTTATTTCCGTACTCCTTTAGCAATTGCTAATGTCCGATATAAAGAAGATGAAATTATAAATTTAAGTTTTGTAATTTCTAAATCAAGTAATTTATTATCTATTTACTTAAATGGTATTTTAAGTGGTGCATTAGACTTAAGTTCTACTTCATCATTTAAAATGGATAATAATAAATTTGAAATTAATTCTGAATTTTGTGATGTCGATATCTTTAAACTTAGAATATATCGTACTGAACTTTCAATGCCAGATGTTATTCATAATTATATTGCTGATATTCATGATGTAGCTTTATATGACTAGAATCAATTAACAGATGAGACTGATGGAACTATTTTATTATATTCAAAATTATTACGATATAATGAATTATATCCAGATAATCCATCTATGCCATATGCTGTATGGGAAATTATTGATAATGGTTCTGGTTTCAATGATCCAAATAAAGGTCCACATGCTGAAAATGATGATAAATTACCTTACTTTAAAGGTAATGATAGATATTGTAAAGTAACCTTCACAAATCCGGCATTAGATCGTGCTTATGAAAAGGGATTAATATCAGCCCAATTCTATAAAACACATTCCCCAAGTTATGTTGCTATTGGTGTTGGAATTAATGTATAGGGCACATCTTCTTAGGCATACCCTCGTAGAAATTTTAAAACTAAATTTAAGTCAGCAACAAATAAAAAAGATGCAGATAAAGTAAGCCATAGTGATTGGGGCTGGTTCTATACTAGTGGTCCATATAAAGATGATTATAATACTTGGTTGACTGGGAAAAATCCAGATGGAACAAATGCATCTCAAGAGGAACGAGATGCAGCTTTAAATAGATGCGCTTTTAAAAAGTGGTATATGGATAATGAAGTTTGTTGTACTAATAAATTTACATGGAAAATTGACTATATGGAATCTTCTGGCACATACAATACTGGTTTTGCCAATCTTGTTGGTAATAGTATGTATAATTATCATCCATTATCTCAATATCCTGGATTTGATAATGATGGCAGAGGATATAGAACATCTGTATATGGTTTCCCATGCTTAGTATTCCATAAACACTCTACACCAGCTGATAAATAGTTAAATGAAGATCAAGAATTTTTAGCTTATGAATATATAGGTCGCTATAATTTAAACTTAGATAAAAGTTCTAATGAATTTTATGGTTTTGAATTAGATACTATACATCCTTATGTAGATGGAGAAAAAAGTATAGCCGATGTAGCTGAGTGCTGGGAATTAAGGGATAACCAAGGCACTTGGACATCTTTTAAATATCCTGGCGTTACTGAAAGAACAACTGGTTTTGCGACTACAACAGCCGAAGGCGGTTTAGAAGTTGCAAAGCATTTTGAAGTAAGATATAATAATGAAGCTGATCAGTTTGAATATGCTACAGGAGTTACTTCAGCAGCTGAATTAGGATATAACGATACTACAGCTATTGAAATGGCAGATGGAAGTGTAAGAGACTTATCTACCAACCAAAAGAAAAATGAATATATTAGAGAAAAATTAAGTAACTTAGAAGCATTGTTTAATTGGTTAGATTCAACTGATACAACAGCTGTGCCATCTACTGATACCGGCGTTCCATTAGCTGAACCTCAAACTTTTGATAATACCGTTTATTATATGGTAGAAACAGTTCACGAAGATGGCGTTGATGTAGCTTATTACGTAGATATTGAAGGTAATTTATTAGTAAAAGTTTCTGATGTAGTATTAGAAGATGCTAATAAATTTTATGTTTATGAACAAAATGGTGAAAATATAATGACAAAAGCTCTTGCACCTAATAATTATACTGGTACAGTTCGTTCAAAAGATGATACTTTAATCACTTATACTACTGATTGCGCTGGCTATCGTTTAAAGAAATTTGTCAAAGAGTTTTCATCTCATTTAGATTTAGAATATTGTTTAATTTATTTTATTTTAACAGAATTACTATTATGTTATGACTCTCGTGGAAAAAATATGATGATTGCCACCTGGGGGCCAGAACGTCTTGGTGGAGATTATATTTGGTTTCCAATTTTCTATGACATTGATACATAGTTAGGTTTAAATAATATTGGTGCTGTATTGTGGGATTATGACACTGATGCATCAATTGATGGAACTTTCTCTACAGCAAATAGTGTTCTTTGGACCAATTTCTTTGCAGGATTCCGTAAAGAAATTGAAGAAAAATATAGAACTTTACGTAAATCTTCTCGTTTGACTGAAACAACTATTGAAGGAGCTTACTTATGTGATCCATCTGTATTCTCTAATTCTTATGCTATGCGAGGTGTTCGCCCAGTAATTGCATTGGGTCTTGACGAATGGTATAAATACATTGCTCCTGGTAAATAGGTAGGAAATTGGTACAATGGGACAGATCGTCGATATGGATTTTATGTATAGTCTTATGAAAATGGGCAGCAAAAAACAACTGATGCATCATATGTTTATACTTGCCAAGGTGATAGAAAATTATCTAGAGAATTATTTATTCGTAATAGATTAAATTATCTTGATTCTTGGTGGTTAGCTGGTGCTTATGATTCAACATCATCTGGTTATAAAACAGAAATCATGATTCGTGCTAATGCTAATGATACATCTACTTCAGATACATATTTAGATGAAACTAAAGTAGCAAATGATGTAATTGGATATGAAAGAGTTCATTATCCTAAGAAATTTTATGATGCTGTTCCAGAATTTAAAATTACTCCATTTTTAGCTTAGTATGTTACTGTTTTCTACGATGAAGATCCTTTAACACCTACTATAAAATTCGATGGAATTAATGCTGTTACAACTCATACTACTCCATCTGTTTTGAATGGTTATAAATCTATTCATCCTTATAATGAGCAATTAACATACATTCCTGGTGGAGATTATATTTCTGACTTAGGAGATTTAAGTCTAAAATATCCATCTCACTTTAAACTTAATACAGGCAAACGTTTAACTTAGTTATTAATTGGTAGTGATGCACCTGGGTATAAAAACGGAATTATCGGAAAAGAATCTGGTACTTTTGACTTAAATGATAGAGCTACTGGAACTAATAAAAAAGGTTTATTATAGAAAATTGTCTTAACTGGACTTGTAGCATTATCAGAAGGATAGGATGTTTCTGGATCAGAAAAATTAAGAGAATTTAGAGCCCTTAATACAGCAATTCCTTCTGTTATTTTTGCCGATGGTTCTCCTTTGGATACAGTTCATTTGCCTTAGTCAGTTACTTCTGTAAATATTGTTCATGCTAAAAATTTAAATAATATTTTAACATCTTATCCAGCTGTTATGGAAGAAAATAATGTAGATGGATATAGTTATAAACCATTAGAAACTTATAAAGGTTTATATATTGAAAATCTTACAGATTGGGATAAATCTATTACCGTAGGTAGTATACCAGAAGTTGAACTTTCTAAGCGTATTTCAAAAGTTGCAACCTTGAATTTAACAGATGTAAATTTAGGCTATGATTCATATGTACTTTTAGATAATGCTGTTGATATTAGAGAAAAGTTTAGAACTAATAGTTTCTTAGCTATTAATTTTGATAATGTTAAGTGGAGCCCATATTCAAATATTGAATCAGATATTGAGTATGATAAAAACAAAACATTTTATGAATTAACAGATCATAATAATTTTGTTGAATATACCAATCACTCTCAAGAAAAATGGAATTTATTAAAATTAAACAATAAATTATTTGTATATGATAATTCTCCTGAGATGTAGGAAAAAGAATCTTTAATTTCTAATATTGATTTATTAAAATTAATTATTACAGATTGTAAAAATGCAACATCAGTTTCTGAAAATCATTACAGAAATACTAAAGATACTGAAGGTATCACAAAACCTAATATAAGTGGTGTTATGTATATTAGTAATGATGAAGAACACTTAATAGACGAGACAAACGAAGATAGTGGATTTGGAATTAAAGAAATTCAAGCATTTTTCCCGAATTTAAAACTTTATGCTAAATATGTTAGAGAATCAAATATCGTAAAATATATTTATAGATATGAGGGGCGAGATGAAGAAATTGACTTAATTCGATATGGATCAAATATTACTCATCCTAATACTGTTACAAATGAATTATTTATAAGAAATAATTAGGATTTTGTTGGTTGGTGTTTAGAAGATCCTCTCGTTAATGAAGATGCTGAAGTTGTTTTGATTTATAATGAAGCAACAAATGATTATACATCAACAGAAACTTGGGATGAAACTACATTCTCACCACAATAGACTACTATTACTTTATTTGCTAAATATGTGCCTCATCCTTTTGATGTTACTTTTTATATTGATGATGAACCAATTGTAATTCAAACTCCATATGGAAGTATAGTGAATCGACCAGAAGGCATTCCATATAAAGATGATTCAGCATTGCCATTAACTTAGACTTATGCTTTTAAGGGATGGGCTCAAGAGCCAAATGGAGAGATAAGAGATTTAACTACTAAACGAGTAGAATCTAACTTAAGTTATTATGCTATTTTCGAAGAAGAAAGTGTATATAATAATGTTTTAAGAGATCCTTAGTATTATACTATAACACGTTTTTCTACTGGCGGTAAATCTTATAATGTGTTAAATTTAGCTCCAGCTGCTTATAAGTTAAAAGGTAAAATTACTCTTCCAAAAGAAGTAAATGGCATAGCTATTAATTATTTTAATGAAGCATCAGAAAACTCTGAGCAGGCGGCTAATCGTCCTACTGAAATTACTCATATCTTTTGGGAAAATGGAAGCACTTTAGAATGTGTTGGACGTTATGCTTGTGCTTATTGGGATAAATTAAAATATTTTGAATTACCAAATGCTGATACAAAAGTTTTTTAGCGTAGTTTTTATCAAACTCGTAATTTATTTAATGGAATTACTTAGGATGATATGAATAAATTTTTTGCTAATATTACAAATATTGATATTGATGCATTTTTATCAATGGGAACTATATCACACACAACGAAAGGTGCTCATGTCTTAGGACAAAAGAGTATTAATTTACCAAATATAATATCAATTGCTCAAGGTGCTTTTGCTAGATGTGCTATCCCAGGTGGAATTACATTTGGTAGTGTTTCTAATACAACTTTAAATTGTGCTGATTGGACAAATATTACATATGGTATCTTAAATGAAAGTAGCTAGAATGGTGGCTTTAATGATACATATAGAGATCCTATCATGATTACTTATCATGACCATCATGGAATGGCTGATGCAGATTTAGAAGATATTTTGAGCGAAAAGTGTAGACCAAATGGCAAAGCTTTATTACGTTTTACAATTGTTCATCATTGAATAAAGGAGGATGGCAAATAATGACTAAAGAAATTTTTTATAAATATCTTGGGACTAATGGAGTTATTGAATCTCCTGTGCATTTAGAAGATATATATTATGTTCGTATTATAGCTTTATATGCTGATCCTGGGAAAATTTTAACTGATGGAACAAAATAGGTATATTCCATTAAAGTTCCTGAAGATGAAGTTGCAAATTGGCAAGAAATTCCGGCCAAATAAAATTGATTGAATTATAAGTTTTTATAAAAGTAATAAGAGAGAAGAAATCTCTCTTATTACTTTAAAAAATATATGAGAAAGGAAGAAAAAAGTCTATGATTACAAAATTAACTGCTGAAAACTCTGGACTTTATTATGCCCCAGTTTTTGAATTAATAAATCAAGCGTTAGAAACAGCAGGTAATCCTTTAAGAATTCATTCTTTAGAAGATTATTTTAATAATCTTACTTCTGATATTATTCCTTTATTAGTTAATCAACGTTAGGATTCTGAAGGGAACATTACTGGTATTCGTGGTGGCTATTTACTTCTTATGCCTGCTGATGAAGAAATTTTTGAAATTGACGCAAATACTCGTACTATTTCTGTTCCAGACAAGGTAAAGAAAAATGGCATTGGCGTTTATGGTGACCATAATGCTGAAATGATCGTTTTAAATATAGATAGATATTTTGATAATTAGGATTTATTAAATACTAATGTTGCTATTAACTGGAATTTTACTCCTATAGGGGCAAAGACTCCTATATTTGATGAGCCACAAGCCGTTCCTGCATTCGCGCCAAATGCAGACTTAAATCCAGAAAAAGTTACTTTTGGTTTTATTATTGATAAAAATATGACTAAAAGTCGTGGAATTCTTACTTTTTCTGTTACTTTTTATACTATCAATAGTAATGTTATTAATTATAGTTTAAATACTTTAACTGCATCTGTTGTTATTAATGATACTTTAACTTTAACCCATCCTTCCATTATTCGTGATGAAATTGATAATTATTTAAATCGTTTCACAAATAGTGTTTATCAAGATAATACTATTTCTCCTGTTGGAACTCCTGTTTGGAAATCTGGCGATAAAGATGAAAATGGAAATTATACAGGATTAGAAAAAGTTGCTTATTTTGCTCCAGAAGAAGATTTGCGTAATGTATATGAACAAGGTGCATTATTAACTGCTTATGCTATTGTTAATCCAGCTACTGCTGATGTAACTTATAAATGGACAGAAAGCCCATTAAATAGTAATGTAGCTATGGGTCGTGATTTTAATACAATTAATTTATCTAGTGATTATATTGAAATTTAGTTGCCAGCAGAAGATAATGGAGAACGTTATTACTTTAAAAATGAATCTGGACAAATTGATACTAAAAACGTATTAACTTGGACTGAAGCTAAAGCTAAATTAGATGAATATGAACAAGATGATTCTGTTTCTTATTTACCTTTAAAAGTAACAAAATTAATTAATACAATTGATTTTGATGAATCAGAAACAACAGAGCAAAGCCAGGAGAATCAAAATAATATTATTGTTGATGTACATGGCAATATTGTTAAAATGGTTAGCCTTGATGAGTTAAATACTTTTATATCTCCTAATCCTGATGATGGAGAGGCAAAATGGGTTGCTCTTGATATTGACACAGGTCTTGAAACCATTGTTGGAGTTACTTGGAATGGTTATCCACTAGATGCTAATGATGTTATCAAAGCTTCATCTGCTGGTTTGCCAGCTGGACATATACTTTTTTGGGCAAAAGCTAATAGCCTTTAGGCTGTACCAAGAACAATTATTTTGACTAAAGAAGGATATAAAGATACACAATTTAGTATTTATTATGATGGAATTGACCCATCAGCTAATGCTGATAATATTAATTCTGTTGTAACTAACGATGCTGATAAACCTAGATTTGCCGTTCGTGGTTCTTCTTATCGTGCATTAGCAGCTGGCAATTATCAAGTTGCTGCACAAGCAAGAATCAGTGTTGGAGATCACTATGAAAAAGTATTAGACACAAGTAATTTAAAAGTTAATACAAATTATTACTTGAAAGATGAAAATGGTAATATTGATAAATTAAATCCTGTTAGCAATGAATTGGCTTCAATCGCTGCCGGACAAGGGAAAGAACTTTATATTTTCACTAGTGCTGCTAGAAATAGTGCTGTTGTAGAAAGTTCAGTTTTAACAGTTCCTCCTGCTGTATAGCCAAAAGTTGTTTTAGAAGTTGGAGCTGAATATCAATTTGATGCTGACGGCACTGGAGTAATCGTAAGACAAGAAAATTATGATGGTCCTGAATTTGTTTATTTAGATGATACTCAAATGCCAACTTTAATCGCTACAGTTACTATTCCTTCTGAGCATATTGAAGATAGCCAAGGAGCTTTTGCAGCTGAATTAATAAAAACTGATACTGAAGGAAAAGTAGCTCAAATTACTAAAGATGACATTGAAAAAGGTCCTTATACCTTTAATCGTTTACCAGTTGATGGTAAATTTGTTTTCACTCCAGAAGAAGGAGAAGGGACTTATTTAGCTCGTGTTATTAACCGTCGAAATGGAACATATAGTATTTCTGATACTGAAAATGCTTAGACTATTACTACTTCATTTGTTGCTCCAGAAAATAGAAATTTAACTATTACAGGTACTATTTGGGATCCGGATGATGAAAATCGCCCTACTGCTGGTTACCAAGAAGTTTTAGTTGATGGAGATAGACCTATTGTAGATGGAGAGAAAGTATTAATAAACTTAGAAATTAATCGACTTCATCCTCGTTATACTTTTAATATTATTGATAATACAAATATCGATAATACTAAATATAAAGTAGAAGATATTGTTACTAAATATTATGTAGAAGAGGTTGAGTATGATATTGTTCATGATATTGCAACTCCTCGTATTCCAGATAGTGATGGTAATATTCCTGGGACTAAAGTTCCTTATGAGTACTACGGAGAAGAAGATTTACGTGAAATTGTTATGGATATAAATGGTAATTTAACATTTGAAATTAACAATGACCCTGGATATTATCGTATTAAAATAATTACTTTTTATCATGGAACTTGCCATACCAGTTACACTGATATCTTTGGTATTACTACTCACTAATATATAATTTTAGGAGGTAAATAATATGATTACAGGTAGTGCAGAATACAAAGAATATTTAGCGTCATTGGCTAATTCATATAATCCTCCTAGCATATTAATTAGAATACCGGCAGAAGAACCAATATATAAAGTTGATTTAGAAACAAGAGTTATAGAGCCTCCATCTTCTTTAGGGGTGGAGGCTGACCATTAGGCTGAATCATTATTCTTTATTATGGATAGATATTATAAAAATATTGATTTATCAACCTGTATTGGTGCCGTTCAGTTTAAAAATGCTAAACATGAAGAATATATGTATATTATTCCAGCTTATGATTTATTAAGTTGTCCTGGAAAAATCATTTTTGGTTGGAATATTCAAAGTCCTGTCACTAAGTATGGTGGTTCAATTCAGTTCTCTTTTAAATTTTTTAAAATTGATAGAGCTTCTGGTGAAGTATTATATGAATTAAATACCTTAGTTTGTAAATCAAAGGTATCTGTTGGATGGGCTAATAAAAATGGTGCTAATCATAAATATAATTAGTTTACTGTAAATGAAATTTTAACTGATGGACAATTAGAACCAATCTTAGATTCTCATGGGAACCCAGTTCTCGATGAAAATGGATAGCCAAAAATGAAAATAACTGGTGTAGGAATTTGGTCAAAAATTCAAGAAATTTATGATTTTAACAAAAAATTTAATGTTTATTGGTTAGACGTTTAAAAATAAAGTGAGTAATTTTATCATTACTCACTTTATTTTTTTTGGCCTATTATGAATAATTATTTTTATTCTTTTTTTATTTTAATATAGAAAGATTTTTATATTTAGTGAGAAAGGAGTTTTGATTTTTTTATGTTATATGATAAACGTTATGAAGATAATATCGTACTAAAAAAAGAAGCATTTCAAAATCTTTTAACTCATATTAAAAATTATCCAATTGTTGATATTGATTATGTTGAAGAAAAAGATATTGATGTTCTTCATAAAGATAAAATTTGGTCTGATTATACTGATTATACCCCTTGTTTAAAAATCACTTATGGTGATGAACGTACTTTAAAAGGAAATATTATTTTTGCAAAAGATGTTAAAGAAGAAATTGATTAGCGCCAGAAAGAATCAACATAGTTATAGATTGAGTTAAATGAATTAATTTATACTTATGAAAAATATAAAAAAGCTTTTGAAGAAAATAAGAAAGCACAAAGAGAGAAAGAAGAACAAATTGCTCAACTAGAATAGAAAATGGATACTTTTTTAAAAAGTAAAAATGCTTATTTAGTTGCTGGTTTATCTTTATTAAATTTCCCTTTTAGTAGATATTATAATGCAAAATTTGATGGAAAATTATTAAATCCAAATTATAAATTAGATGATTTAATTGATTATAATGAACAAATTAGTTTAAGATATGAAAAAATTGATAAAGATACTATTCTTAGAAAAGATATAAACTATTATTTAAAAGATATTAATGGTAATATTAATGAATAGCAACCTTTAAATGATTCTGAAGCTAGGATAGCTTTATCTAATAATTAGGATGTTTTTGTTTTATTAATAGATGAAGAAAATATTACAAAAACTAGTACAATTTTAGATATTAGAAATATTCCTTTAAAATATTAGGATATTAAATTAGAAACTAATATACCAGATGGGAAAAGTTTCAAATATATTACTTTTAGATATACTACATTAGATACTAATAAAAAACTTAATATTTTACTTGAATTAGAGCGTATTAAAAATAGTGCTTCTGAAAATAATAATGGAATTACTAATTATATTTTTACTGAAAAACAACGTAATTTTATTACAGAATTTTAGGATTTTATTAGAAGTTATAACTATTTAAGTTTTTTAGATAGTTTATAGGCAGAATATATTAATACTTTTTAGGGTTAGACTTTAACAGAAGAACAAATCGAACAAATTCGCTTAACTCGTCAAAGTGAATTATTTAATTTTAATTCAAGTGGTTTAGAAGAAATAGCAAATATTTTAAATGAAATAGTAGATGACGATACTTGGATTTGGCGAAATTAGACTCATCCAAATTACCAAGCAATGTTAGCTTCTTTTCATGATAATATGGCGCAAATTGCTGCTACTATTACTGATGTAATTGCTTATAATTTAATTCAATTAAAAACTAAATTAGTTGAAGGAAATAATAGTTTTCAATCTCAAATTATTCGTTTACAAGATCAAATCGCTTGGACGAAATAGCGTATTGCTAATTTAAAAGAACAAATTCTTGATTAGGCTGGAGATAGAATTTTATATGGTTATAAATATGTAAAATTAGGCACTAATATAAAATGGGATAAAACAGAACCTGGTAATAGAGAAAATTTTAAGGTAGGTAATTTTGATTCTGCTATATTAAAAAGTGTACGTAATCCATAGACTAATTTAATTACAACATAGGAAAATTATCATTAGGCTTCTGGAACTTTTAGAGTTAGTATGAATGAAATGGTATATGAAGTTCCTATCAAAGGTTTTAGCGGCGGTGAAGGCCATATTTCAAATTAGGATATTTATATTCGTACTCAAGCAACCAAAAGAGGGAATGTTACTACAGGTGGTAATATAAATATGCTTGGTAATATTTTAGCTTCTGGAAATATTATTACTAATAATGGTAATATTTATGCTAGTGGTGGTTCTATTGGTGCTGCTATGTATTTAGCTGTACGAGGATATCCTGTAGATGCTAATGGAGTTAGTACAAATATTTATAATCCAAGCGATACGGCTGGTCTTTGGTATGATGGCAGTGCTGGTAATAGAATATTACATACTTGGAATATCAGTGATGATGCAAATAATGTTAAATTAGGCACATATCAATTAGTTTTAATTAATGGAAATAAATCTATTGGATTAAGAAATGAAAATAATGTCTTAGAAGCTAGAAATATTCCATCTGATGATAAGTATGTAGATTTTAGAGCAAGAAATATTTATACCACAGAAGGTTTAAGTATAAATGGTGAAACCATTTTAAAAGGAAAATTAACAGCTCAAGATAGCATTATTTGTGAGAAAAATTTAACTATTAATGGAGATTCTTTGCTTAAAGGCGAAACAAATTTTGATGGTAAAGTTTATGCTCATGATAATGTAAATATTTTAGGCAAATTAACAGTTAAAAATTCTATTTTACCAGGTGAAAGTAGTACTTATGATATCGGGGCTAATAGCAATCGATGGTTCAATATTTATGCTATTAGTGGTGATTTTATAAATTTAAAATTAAAAGGAAAAGAAATATCTAATTTGCTTCCATCAGAAAAAGGATTGACTAGTCAGTTTTGGCGAGGTGGAGGTACTGGATTCCCATCTTGGAGTAATGAATTAACGGATATTTTTATCCTTTCTAAAGAATCTGGACCAACTGGAAATACCGCTCCAACATATAATGATAGTGTTTTTAAATGCAAAGGAGCTGCTTATTTTGGTCGTAATATAAAAGCAAATAAAGTCTTTAATGCTGTATATAATGATTATGCTGAATGTAGAAAAACAATTGATTTAGAAGCTGGTCGAGTTGTAGTTGATTGTGATGATGGTAGTTTAAAATGTGCAGACTAGCGATTATTACCTGGAGCGCAAATTATTTCTGATACTTTCGGCCATTTAATGGGCGAAACAGATGATTGCAAAACTCCATTAGCTGTTGCTGGACGAGTATTAGTATATACTTATTAGGATAGAAATAAATATCATGCTGGTATGGCAGTATGCTCAGCTCCTAATGGAACTATAGATATAATGACAAGAGAAGAAATTAAAAATTATCCAGATTGTATTATTGGTATTGTTAGTGAGATTCCTAATTATGAATATTGGGGGACTGATGATATTAAAGTTAATGGTAGAATTTGGATTAAAGTAAAATAAAAAAAACTCGTATAACTAATAGTTATACGAGTTTTTTTTATTTTTTTAAATTATATGAAGTTAAAG
>Ga0247609_10000671_pt1 | contig 45341 bp, 45 predicted proteins | sample 172DNAGHGlowgp2_FD_193487 | JGI IMG/M metagenome (GOLD analysis project Ga0247609, IMG submission 193487) | Sheep rumen microbial communities from Palmerston North, Manawatu-Wanganui, New Zealand - 1728 DNA GHGlow gp2 | ecosystem: Host-associated > Mammals > Digestive system > Stomach > Rumen ... | reverse complement strand
CTAATTATCACCAATGATCCGTTAATTCTCTGTGCCTTTTGGGGCTAATTTGCGATAGATTCGCGGCAATTTGCGTTTCTTCCTTCTACGCTAATTATCACCAATGATCCGCTAATGATCGTAATAGTAGTTAATCTATGGGTTCCAGATATTTATCTACAAGATAACATTCGTTAGATGCCTTGTCGAAAACAAAACGTTCACTATGCAAATTACTCTCGCCAAAGTTAATCAATATCCCAATTGGTTTCTGTGTTAATCGCAAATAATTGAAGAGTTGTGCTCGATGTTCGGAAGTTACTGATTCAACCGCTTTTAATTCTACAATAATGTCGTCCACCACCAAATCCATCTTATAGAATTTATCCATTTTCACTCCCTTATAATAAATTTCTATCTCTTTCTCTCTTACATTATCAATATGTCGAATGCTAAGCTCTCTTGACAATGCTTCTTGATAAACTGGTTCTAACAATCCATATCCCAACTCGCCATGAACCTCCATAGCAGCACCGATTATTCTATAAACTAAGTCTCTGTATTTAGTATAATCCATAAAACGGACCATTCTTTAACGATAATTTGCGGTCAATTCACGGCAATTTGTGTTTCATTTCCCAACCACCGATTTAATCACCTCCACATACTTCTGCGTCCCGACCTCCTTGGTGAGGTTGTCCATCACGAACTGGCGGCCGTTGCGGCCCATCTCCTTGCAGAGTTCGCGGTCGCCGTGGAGTTTCAAAATGGCCTCCTTGAACGCGGTTTTGTCGCCTGCTTTGGTGAAGATACCGCAGGGCTTGCCGGTTGTGGAGCTTGCCGAGGTGCCATCCACAATCTCCTTCAGCTCATTCTCGTCGAAGTTAGCCAGCACGGGACGCGAGGCACTCATGATGCTCCAAGTCTTGGAGGGCACGCTATTCTCTCCCACTCCTGGTTTGCTAATGACAAGGCTGGCATCGCCGAGGCTGAACACATAGGCGATGTCGTCGTAGGGCTGGAAGGGCAGCAGGGTGATGTTGCCGAAGGTGATGGCCTCCGTGCCATCGGGGGCGGTGTGACGCACCTCTTGCTTCTCGCCACGGAGTTTGGTCACCAGGGTGTCCCAATAGGCCCCATTGCCCGTAAGCACAAAGTGGATGTCGTGATAACCATCTTGTTCGAGTTCACGCGCCACCTCGGCCAGCATCTCCATATTTTGGGTAAGACCAATATTGCCGTTATAGGTGATGTAAAACTTAGAACGGTCGAGGCCGTACATGTCGAAGAGCTTATTCTTTTCCCGGGGCACGTCCACCACTGCATTTTGATCAACCCAGTTGTAGATGACCTCAATCTTCTCTTCCGGCACTCCCTTGGCCATGATGTTGCGTTTGAAGTCCTGCGAGATGACGATGATTTTGTCGGCATTGCGGTAGGTGAAATTCTCGATGCGGCGGCCTATCTTCCAGAGCAAGCCATCTTTTTTTGCAAGGCCTGTTCCCACAAGGGAATCAGGGAAGATGTCTTGGAGCACATAAACGAAAGGGATGTGATCTCGACGGCACTTTTTCACCATAGCTGCCATGGCTCCTTGTATAGGCGGTGTGCTAGAGATGAACATTACGTTACAGGAACGGGCATCTTTGGCAAAGACACCGCGACTAAAGTGCTTTATGGCACACAAAAAATAGCGTGATGCTCTTAAAACAGGATTCTTGCCTTCGCCATACATAGAAAAACGGTGAACTACACCTGCTCCATCAAAACGCTCTTCGTATTTGATTTTCTTATATTTATTTCGTATTTCTGGAGTAACTCCACGGGTAGGTGTTGGAACGTATGTTACCATTTTAAACCCTGCATCTGCAAATGCTCGATTTCGATTACCACCCAAATAGCTACTTGCAGCCTGTTCAGGATATCCATAAGCCGAAAGAAACAATATTTTCATCTAATTATGTCTTATATAAAATTATCGATTTGATTATCACCCTTTCCTGCAAAACTAGCCAATTCTTTGTATTTCTCTATCACCTCTTGTTTTGACATTGGGTTCTCAGGTTCCCCTTTAGGGTAATCAACCTCACACGAATAGTAATTACCGTTCGTGGTGGTTATATGAACAATGGCAGCTCGTTTTTGAGGCGACCAGGAGGTCAATTCTTTGTTTGAAACAATTTCAACCCGCTGGCACAAGTCCAAGATGATCTTGTCTTCAATTGTGGCAAGGTTAAAGCCATCTATTCCAGCCTTATCGGTTACCAAAGCCAAAGCCACGCTGAAAGGTGTACTCAATTTGGCAGAGGCAACACCTTGTATGTCCTTGTGGTCATGACCACCTACTGCCAATTTATAAGTCTCCACTTGAACTGCCGCAATATCCTTTGGCGCTAAACCATATTGATGTTTGATGGACAATGCGGCTTCTATTGCTGGATGACAATGGCGGCAAGCAGCATATGGTTTACGATAAATGCGTTCTATCTCATAATGGCCAGGATCAAATTGGGTAAGCAGTTCAGTTTTAGCATTCTCGCTCATTACAGCCAACAATCCACGTTTGCCGCCCAATGGGTCGGCGGGACCGGTGTAGCCAGCCTTGGCTGCATAAGCTGCCGTAATGCCAGCCACGGACGCATGTGCCAAATTATAGGGCTTTAGTTCCGAATCGTCTTCTTGCATTTCCAACAGTCCTGCAGCACCCGCAGTGGCAGCTGACAAGGCGCTCTTCATCTCGTTTTTCGTAAAACGCATGGCTGCAGCAATGGCCATCGCCGAACCGATAGTTCCGCAAGTACCACTGGTATGATAACCACGCACTTTATGTGAAGGTTGCATGGCCATGGCTGTCAACACCGCCGCCTCATAGCCGACAACAGCACCTTGAAGCACATTCTCTTTCGATATATTTTCCAATTCGGCCACCACCATCAGTGCCGAGAAGATGGAGGCTCCAAGATGAATCATACCCAAACGATGCCCATCGTCAAGTTCGGTGGCATGGGCGTTCATGGCATTGAGGAATGCTGCATTGTGCAAGCTCGTTTTATGATCTGTTCCTATCACACTACTTTCTCCAACTTGCTTTTTCACCGCATTCAGGAACTCTTCATTCCTTTCCGCCATCATCCTAGAACCAGCAGCTGCACAGCCCACATAGTCAATGGCGCACAACGCTGCCTGTTCTTTGACCCGCTCTGGCAATATTTCATTTGCCATTGCATAAAGGTGGTCAATAAACGAATCTGTTATATTCATCATTACTCAAAACAACCTCTTGTCAGCAATCTCTTCCAGGCGACCGGCTTCAAAAGCAGCTATATTCTCCATCGCACCAACCATCATACTTTCGAAAGCCTCATAGCTTAATCCACCAATGTGAGGGGTCAATATGATGTTGTCTAATTCAGCTAATTTGTAGCCTTCCTTGATAGGCTCTTCGTAGTGGGTGTCAAGAGCGGCAGACGACAGTCGTCCTGACTTCAACGCCACGTATAAATCATCAGGATTGATAAGTTTGCCACGAGCTGTGTTTACCACAATGGCACCCTGCTTCATCAATGACAGTGTGCGTTGGTTAAGAATTTCGGTATTCTCCTTAACAAGCGGGCAGTGGAAACTCAAAATGTCAGCCACGGGCAGCATGGCATCAAAACTATCATAGTAAGTCAGTCCAAAACGTTGCTCTGTTTCGGCAGATTGCCTTACTATGTCGGTATAAATAGTGTTTACGCCGAATGCTTGCAGCATTTGAGCTACCAAACGACCAATATTCCCCATACCCACTAGTGCCACGGTCTTGCCTTTAAGTTCACGAGTGGTCACACCCACCTGTTGTTTTTTCCACACGCCCTGATGGGTCTGTTGGTTGATCTGTGGCAATCGTTTCAAACAGGCAAGTATTAATGTAAGCGTATGCTCTGCCACGCTTTGTGCATTCACACCTGCATTGACATACACGGGAATACCATGTTGCTTGATAGCTTCCACATCCAGCATCTCGGTACCTACACCTGTGCGTTGAATCATTTTCAGATGCTTTGCAGCAGAAAGAACACCCTCATCAATAGGCAGACGTCCACTGACCAGCAGATAGTCGGCATTGACTGCCTCGCGAACAAGGCAATCATAGTTCAACTCATCAAGAGTACTTACGTCGAATCCCTCTGAGACAACATTTTTTAGTATCTCCCATGGAATTCCCGTATATCGGGCAGTGTGAAGAATGAAAGGCATAATAATTTTTTAAATTTTATATTGAGGTATATTTATATATGAATATCGTCCCTCTTTCTTTCTTATCAGGTGGATAAATAACACCTTATGAGATATCTTAAATCCAATAAGTTTATGTAATTTCAATGACGGAATATTATAAGGTCTGATAACTGTACCAACCTTTTTATTCTTTACATTTTCGAAATTCATGTTTTTAACTGCATGATATAAGAGGTATACTGCTAAACCTTTTCTTCGATACTCTTCATCCACCATTATTTCTATATGTTCATAGTCACAATTCTCCACATTAAAAAACAGTGAAGTCTTACCTCGATACGTCCCGAATTGAAAAGCAATAAGTTCATTGTTATTGTTTATTATAGCCCAAGCATCGCCATCAATTTGTAATATCCTGTCTAAATTATGCTTACTAGTATAAAGGTTTTTGTTTTCGAATGTCAATTTCACTAATTTACAACCTTGAGGCAAAGGTTGTAATACTTTTTGAGCTTTATCCATTAATTCCGTTGAATCAGCATATAATACATAGAAATTACAAAATGTATGCTTTATTATACGCTTTATTCTATCAATTATTCTCATAAGATGATCTTTGAATTCATACTAATTCCCTTATTATTGGCCACCATAATCTTTCTATTCCCATCATTTCAAAAGAGCAATGCCATGGGTTGTGATTACCTTCTATTATCTCAACACTATTATTTGTAATTGCAACATCCCATCCGATAAATCTTATCTGAGGTATCCTCAAAGCAGCTTTTTTCACAACTTCCAATGCACGATCCCACATCGGTATTTTCATGCCAATTACCAATTTATCACAGCCAGGATGATAAAAATAGTGATCACCATTTAATTCATTAATGCTAATCCCGGGAGCCTCAATAACACCATATTTAACTGAAATAGGATAATGAACACATAATCCATTGGAAGCGTCTGTTATAGCATCCCCAATACCAGCACGATATTTGGCTTTTAGTACATGCACGATTCCTTTCCCATCAATCATCGTGAAAATCCTAAAGGTACTAAGTGCTGTAGTTCCAAGATGGATATCATTGTGTGCATATATACATTCTTCAAGCAACATATCCTCTGCCACCAGATGATTATAAAGCGTTTTCACGTCTTCTTCAGAGATTTCGCTCGTGGAGTGTTTTTCAATCCCTTTACCTTCCTGACCTCTCACAGGTTTTGCAATAAACACTGGCGCTTGTTTACAAAACGCCAAAAATTCTTCAAAAGACGATTTAGTAACATAAAGCCAAGCTCTAGAAATGAAATCTTTAAACAGATTTAGAGTTTCTGCTTTATTCTCTAATAAATGAATATATTGAGGATTGTTAACTTTTTTCTGGAACTCTTTTGATCTTTTAAAAGAAAAGTATCGTTTTTTTTCATACTTGGACAGTGTATATCCATTACCTATAACAAAGTAATCTTCAACGCTAAACCCAAAGCGCAAATTACTGATTGCAAAATCAGTGAACACTTTTATCCATGCACCTTTCTTAAGGCCAATATCCTGCGCATAGGATTTACTAATTGTTATTTTTTCCTTAAAACGATTAGCCATATAAATAATAATTAATTGTTTATTGAAAGAACAAATTTTATTGTTTCTCTTTCGTGGATTTCTCTAAACCTTATCTTGATAATCCAACAATTCTAAAAACTTTTGCTTTAGCCCAATATGATCATTATATTGGGATACAAATTGCCCCCAATTACCTTCAATAAGAATCCATCCTTTATCTGTAAGAGCAAAATCCCACCCCACATACTTATGATGTGGCACAGTTCTATGTATTTGTTCGGCGCATTCAAGCAAACCTTGCCAACAAGGAACTTGCCAACCTTTATAATAAATATCGGAATTAGGATGCTTTTCATAATAGACACCATTCTCATCAATACCATCAGTGGTCAAAACACCAGTTTGAGGATCAATACATGCAAAAATGCCACCTGCTCCAGCATTGTCAGCTATGGCACCTGCTCGTCCCGTTCTTAAAAATGGACCCAAAACAGAAAACTTATCATTTTGTAAGATTGCTGGTAAACGAACGGTATTAACTGACGATTGGTTCCATTGAGCGGTTTCTGGCACCTGTATAATCTTCTCTTCAATAATCCACTCGTCACCATCTTTGGCTAACGATTCCCAAACTTTACGAACATCCTCTTTTGTTTGCACCTCACAACTTCTTATTCCCCGTCCTCGCGAAGAACTATTCCTTTTCATAAAGAGGTGCTTGTTTTTCATTGCAAATTTTTCAAATAATGCATAATCACCGCCCCCAGATGGTAAAAGCATCACATCACGTTTAAAATAAGGACCTAGCAGTTTGTAGAAATTATATTTATTCAATAATTCGTGTGTATAAATATCCTGCCCCACAAGCTGAAGCATTACTTTATCTTTAATCTTGTCGGGTAAAAATTCTTCTCTTTTTTGAGGTGTAAGTCCGCGAAAACCAAACAAAAAATACTCATCTGCTTTAGTAGAATAAGATTTCTTACAAAACAAAATATCTTTCCGAAGCTCTCTCTTTAGTTTGGTGTTTTGTTTTTCTTCTTCTGTCAAAAAAACGTCAAACGCTTTTTTTATCGTCAATCTATAGCGAATGTCATTAATTGCATTTACTACAAATTTAGGAGATTTGGCGTATAGCCATTTGAGTATTTGGATAAATTTGTGTTTCATTATAAAACGGTATTATTTGTAATTATAAAACCACACTCGCTCTTCTTGGCTCAAAGCAACAACAAGGCCTTAGGGCCACAATACGCACACCGCTTGCTCGTTGAGGGCCAATTTTAGCAAAAGTGGCCAAAACGCTGTGCTTCCCACCCAAACCAAGGGGACCTATGTTGGCTTCATTCACCTTGTCAGTGATTCGCTTCTCAAAGACAGACTGTTTGCTGAAATCACCATAAACCATGGCCTCCATCATCAAACTGGTTGCTTCAAATTGAGAACGACCGATACCTACAGCAAGCACACAAGGGCTACATCCAAGTTTAGAAACACCTTCTTTTGCACGGTTGACAATCTCATCAATCACCACATCCACACTATGCTTGTGGAACACGCGTTGAGTAATGCCACGGATTGCTGGACCGCCACCAAGCATTAACACAGTGAGACGCAGTACATCCTCATCAACGGATTTTATCAATATCGGTGAGGGAGCCAATGCGCCACTATCCTCATTCAAGCCACCGCTTTGGTCGATGCGGGCATAGTCGTCGCCTTTGATGGCCATGGGACGACCGGGAAGTTGGCGCAAACCAAGGGCCACACCTTCTTTTATCTGTTCCAGCAGTTCGCCTGTCACAGAACGTTTTTTCCCCACCTCAAGGAATAGATGCGGAATACCCGTGTCATCGCACAAAGGACTTCTTCTCTGTTCCGCAACAAGGGCATTGTCGAGCACCTGCTGCATCACCCAACAGGATTGGACGTTTGCTTCATCGGCAATTGCCTTGCAATAGGCTTCCTTTTGGTCTTCACGGAAGGTGGAACCAGCACGGACAAGACAATCAGCTACTTTTTCTTTGATATTAGTCATAGATGGATTCTCCTTTCGCAGCTGCAATAATGGCTTGATATTTGACCACTTTCAACCGATTGAATGCCTCCATTCCCAATTCAGGAAAGGCGACAATCTCTTGCTCTAAAGTTTGGCTGCCCAATAAGGCGGTCACTGGTGGAATGATGGCAAAGACAGCGTTTTGTTCAGCCAATGCTTTTACGGTTTCTTTCGAAATGGCACCTTTGCCGAGATGCATTTTAACGCCATGGCGCGAAAGCGGCTCAAAGGTACATTCAATCTCCACTTTGTTGCTTGAAGTAGGTCCCACACCTGCTGGACTTACAGCCGTATGGAAGATAACCGCACCTTGCAGGTCGATGCCCAAATTATTCAAAGCCCCTTCTTCAGCAGCTTTCACAATCTTGGGCAACACCGCATCACGGCCAGTATAAATGTTACCTGTGATAGTCACTACGTCGCCAACATTCAATTGGCTGATAGTTTCATCTGAAATAGGTGTTGTCAGTTCTATCATGAAGTTATCTTTTGGGATTCTTTTTTTATTTTCATTACAATCCAATTAAACACCAAAGCCACCAAAACCGACAAAATCACTACAATTATTGGAAGTAAATACTTTGCCACTATGTTATCACCAACACCTAAAGCACTATAAAAAATAGCTACAATATCCCACACAAAAAAGTGTAAAACATATACCAACATTGAACAATCCCTTCCTACCTGTTGCACAAATCCTGCATGACGTTCTGGATTCTTTACAGCATAAAGGAAAAGAGCTAAAACTTGAGGGAGCGTACATATGTTGACACCAAAGTCGCGCCCCATTATTTGCCGCTCAACTAGGCATAAAACAGTTGATACTACTATTATGATGTATAATGCCACATTGCTAATATTCACACTGTCTTTGTTCTCTTTAATCCATCGACCAAGCATAAAGAAAGCGAAACCTTCAATCAGCCAGTTGCGATAAATGAAATTGGGAATACGAACAAACTGCGGTATCTCTCGACCAAAACTTCCACGAACAGCTTCTGAAATAGGAATCTGTACACCTAACAAATGGACACCTTGTCCTAAAACAAACAATAAAGCCATCGAAATAGCACCGAACAAATACTGCTTATTATGAATCTTTTTGCCATCAAATACAGATACCAAAATGTAATCGTAAAGCAGAGCAAACAAAAACCATAGATGTCCACTAATGACATAAGGCTGGTTGAAAACCAACCACACCGCTGCTTGGCTTATCGAAATATTTAGACTCTTGTCATGCCATATAAGATTACGGATAATTGCCCAAGCCAAATAAAACAATGAAGCCCACAGTGTTATCTTAAATATATGCTTTACTTTCTTATTCTTTATCAGCCCACCTCTAGCAGTTTTTGACATATCGCCAGAGAAATAACCCGATACCATAAAAAAGAAAGGCACACAAAAACGACTGATAGCCTGAACAATTACGCCAGTTTTACCTGGAAATTCGCAATGCATCCACACTACAAATAAGCAAGCGATGCCTTTCATAAAATCCAAACAGTAATTATACTGTTTGTGTGACTTGTTAACGTTCAGATTTAATTCTGTCATACGTGTTCCAAATAATCATTTCATTATTGGCGTCATCCTTTATCCTCAAAGTATTGCGAATAATATCCAAAACACCAAATAAATCTGATTCATTATCTGCCACAACAATAATCCGAGCATATAATTGATCCAAAGAATTTAATCTCTCTGCTGTGATTTCATCACCAATATGGTAATAGGTTGTGATATCTACAACATTGTCCAACTGTTTAATTACATCCATTCCTGTTATGTGGCTAATTTTACCCTCTCTAAGCGGTATAGAGATAGATGCAGCGCATTTTCCATGCATTTTTGGGTCAATGGATTTAATATCCTTTTCTTCGCACATTTTTCCAGTAATAGCATAATGCATAAGCATAGCAAGTGCATTTCCTGACCCTACAGCATCTGTTATTTTATACACCATCCCTCCTGTAACACGCAGACACATTTCATGGAGATAAATGTTGTCGCCCTCAGGAATCTCTTGAAGTGAAAAAACTCCATTTGTAAAACCTATTGACGTAAACATCTGTTTAATGAACGGATCCACTTTGCTCATATGACGTTCCATATTCTTTGACGGGTACTGAACAAAAGCTGTAACTGTTCCATTGTCCATCACATAACGATCGCTAATAATCTCTGGATAAAACTCTCCATCAACTACTATGTACTTAGCAGACATAGTTTTGCCTCCGTTCTGGATATAATGCTCAATTATAATTCTACCTGTCGGTGAATGCAAAACGGCCATTTTTTCAGCTTCCCGCAATTCTTCGTTGTTGTAGCATACAGACATACCTCGCGCAGAGCAACCATCAGCAGGTTTTACAATGACGGGAAAATCTGTTTCTTTTAATACTGCACCAACCTCATATTCTGGTATGACAGGAACATTATACTTTCTGCAAAGTTGCTTGAAATACATCTTGTCTTGGCACACATTCCATTGATCTTCAGTAGCATAAACAGGCAAATTAGCTTTTTTACAAAGGCGCAGCATGTTCAAAATATTCATTTCGCTTGCACCTGTCATAACACCATTGATTCCTTCTTTCCTTATATATGAAAGAAGCGTATCATAATCATTTGTACTAATCAAAGCATTATGATCAGCTAGAGCAACGGCATCTCCTTCTGGGTCTTTACCAACAACCGTCACTTCCAACCCCATCTTTTTAGCTAACTTAACAACACCAACTGTCGAATAAGTATTACCAAGAACCAGTAATTTTTTTCCTTTTAAATCTTTCATAATATATTATTCTCCAAATAATTCTATATAACTTGCATCATTTTCGATCACACCGTATGCCTGGGCACGCATCATGATTTTCTCAGCCCAATTCTTATGTGGGCCAATCTCATTCATGCCCTTGGTGCCTTTGATGACACCACCGCTAGTGTGCATTATCTGATAGGCGTCATCGTATTCATCTTTGGTGACGGCCAGCATACCGTTGATATAATTTAAATGCGAAGGGTGAATACAGGTCTTGCCCATAAAGCCATTGGCCTGATCGAGCACCAGTTCGCGCATCAGTCCATCGACAGCATCGTTTACAATGGCCTTGCGCTTCATAAGCGTTTGTTGAAGGTCAATCTTTGGCAATTCTGCCATACCCTTCATGCGTTTGTTCACACGGAAATACTCCCAAACAGGACCAGAAACCGTATAGTCATTATTGCGAGTGAACACATTCAAAATATCCATTAGACAGTTGCTCACGGTCATGATATCATAAATAGTGTAGTTGATGCCACGACGCACACCGAAACAACTGGAGAAGTCTGTTCCGCCTACACGCACGTTCAACACAAGATTCTTGTTCTGGTCAAGAACGCGTTTCACAGCAATCAGCTCGTCCAAACGGCTCTCCTTGAAAGCCACTCGGGCATCCTCGATGATAGGCATACCATACAATACCTCGCCAGCTCGCTCGTTGAGGTCAACCAGATGATCCATATAAGCTGCTGCATTGAGACTATTGAATTTAGGAAAGTTAAACCCTGTAATGTAAGGCACAGTCTCTATGGGAAGCATCTTGGCAAAGTGCTTGAACTGCTCCACATTGCGCACACGGAAGAAAATAAGCGGAATGTCCTCGTAAGCCAACTCTTTACTCTCAACCTTCTGACGCAGTGTTTCCAACACACGGATACAATTCTGTTCGGCGGTAGGCACGTCCTCCTCCTTGCAGGCATCCTCAAAACACATCACCATCGAGGTTAGGCCTGGATATTTCTTGTCAATAATAGCTTGAGCAAAATCCTTGGTGCCAGGCATGTACATGGTAGCTCCCAAGCAATATTGTAACAGGCTACGGTCTGTGTACTTATTGAAGTCTACAGGTGGAATTACGAACTGATAGTTCGGATTGTATTGATGGTGCTTCATGCTTTATTTGGGCGAAACAATAGCTTCAGGATAATAAGTATCAATGACTCTCTTCACAAGCGAAACCTGCTTGGCGCGCTGCTTGGCTTCCTTTTCGGTGGTGTCATAGCTGTGGTTAGCCGCAACCGAACCACCGGTCTTCAAATAGACGGGAGCAGCCACGCGGATAAAGTCAGGCACTTCATAGTGACGGATAAAGCCACCGCTGGATTTCGGGTTCTCAGTATGCAGGTCTATCGGCACATCGATGGCGGCACGCATAGCAGCCAGCATCTGCACCTGGATATCGCGAACTGGATTGATGGAATCGGCTCCCAAAGTCTCTAACACATGAGCGGAACACGGATTGCCATGGCCACTGTGGGCACTCACCTTGAAGTGGCAATCAGCAGGGATGAAACCTTTCTTACGAGCCTCACCCAAGGCCCAAAGCAGACCTTCATCATAGACAAGGAAGCCACGGACTCCTAGACGGGCACCACGGCGGATTTCCTCAATGCCACGGGCAATCTGTTCTTCTCCACGCAGGCGGTAGCCCATACGCTGGCCTTCCTCGGTCTTCACAGAAGCAGAGGTATCGGTAGTGGCACGTGGACCACAAGCCAGCACCAACTGCACATTCCATTTCTTGGCATATTCCACCATTTTGCTAATCTCGTCATCCGTAAGGAACATGATGCCCTTGGTCTGGGTGACACGATGGATTTGGATACCATATTCATCTAGGGCTTCGAGCAAGGCTTTCATCGGTCCAGGTCCCTGAATGCCAGGAACTTCAAAACGGTACTGGCCTCCGTCAGGGAAACGCTTTTCTGATGTCGGTAAATCGTAAAGGTCGCCGCCAGGCATCCCTATACTTTCAAGAAACGCGCGCGTTTCTGGCATGGTGTAGTATTTCATATCGATAAGTTTTTATTTGATTTCTATTTTAATGAGTTTCATCGCTATTTCACAAGCTTTCACAGCTTCTTCAGCCGTTGCCGATTGTGTAATAACCGAACCAATGCGATCGTTGCTGCAATGGATTGGCATGGAAGGGTCACCTACCGTCTTGGTCATGATGACATTTTTGATATGGGGCATTTGTTTGGCTTCCTCAACACCAGTGATGCTTGCAATTACGCCCTCTGGTGCTTCGAGATAACGAATGGCTGAACCACATTGGCATTTCGGTTCAATGTCGGGCGTATTGCCCAAAGCCACATCAATAGTCGCTTTCACCATGTCAATGCCTGTGGAAAGTGGCACCAAGGCGGTCGTGATGTTGTCGCCACCCATGCGTGCACCCAGTTCAATCATCACTGGACCACGCTCAGTCACCATCATCTCCACATGAGCAGGGCCTTGGTCAATGCCGACTGCGTTACAAGCCTGAGCCGCCAATTCTTTGATAGCTTTTTGCGTTTCAAGAGGGTGCCGGGAGGGTTGGCTATGCCCCATCTCCACAAAATGGGGTGCACCAGTGGTCAATTTATCGGTGATTTGCAGGATGTTGACTTTCCCATCCACCACCATCACTTCCACGCTGACCTCATTGCCTTGCAGGTACTCTTCGATAATCACCCTGCCATGACGAGCCGAAGCACGACTGTATTCATACGATTGCAACAATTCATCAAAACCGTGTGCCAACACCACACCATGACTGCCTGCATTGTCGGTAGGCTTCATGATGCATGGATACGACATTTGGCTTTCAAGGGCTTTCAGTTCCTCCAATGAATCCACAGTAAAAAACCATGGTGAGGCCACATCATGAGCCTTGAAGGCTTTAATCATCTCGAATTTGTCAGTGGCTTTGAAGGCAGTGTCGTATGAGATGCTATGCAAACCTAGCTTTTCTGACACTTTAGCCACGCCCCGCATGGGCATATCAGTAGCCAAAGTCATGATACCGTCGGGCTTGAACTTTATTGCAGCAGAAAGTACCGCATCCTCATCCATAGTGGAGGCATTGAAGAACTCGTCGGCATATTGGATGCCTATAGCCTGAGGATTATAGTCAGCTACGCCTACATACAAGCCCATTTCTTTGGCTTTAAGGATAGCAGGGAGTTGAAGCACTGAGGCACCAACAATCATCAATCTTTTCATTGTTGCTTGTAGCTTTGAGCTGTATTAATGTTCTTGCGAGCGACAACCGACCACACAGTCTGAAACAAAATCTTGATGTCCATCCACATTGTCAAATTGTCGGCATAATAAGCATCCCATTTGAATTTTTCATCATTTGTGATAGAATTTCGAAAATAAGCTTGGGCATAGCCTGTTACACCAGGCTTTACGCTATAGCTTTTTCGATGATTCTCAGAAATATCTGATAGTTGTTTTCCCTCTTTCCACAATTTAGGTCTTGGTCCTACAAAACTCATATCTCCTAGTAAAATGTTTAAAAATTGCGGAAACTCGTCTAGACTAGTCTTGCGCATAATACGCCCAATAGGCGTCACACGTGGGTCATCATCGCTATTGAAGGTCGATCCATCGGGATTTTTTAAGTCTGGTGAATTGACGTACATCGAACGAAGCTTGAACATCTTATAAGGCTTATAGTTCTTGCCTGCGCGTGTAGCATTATAAAAAACCGGACCTTTATCCGTCAACCAAATGAATGGAGCCAAAATGATGATTTCGAGCAACACAAATGGCAGGATAATCAAACTGCCGATGATGTCGAAAAGTCGTTTGAAAAAGTGTTGATACATATTGAAGATAAATAATTATAAATTATATTTTCTATTTGATTTTTACATGTCGTTTGGCCAGAATAATAACGATAACAAAACATACAGATGCCGTCAAGAGTGTAGACCAACAGAAACCCCACAGACCCATGTGTAAAACAAAAGTAAATACAAACACAAAAGCTAAATATAAAACTAGGCTAATTATAGAAATAAGTGTTTGCAAGAATGTTTTGGCAAATTGTAATAGAATAAGGTTAACAATTCCATAAATGGTTTTAATGACAATGGCACCTACAACTAAAGGAATAAACTTAACAGCCTCGTCGTAAAACATCGGGTATAAATACTTGCACAAAATAACACCAATCCATGAAAAAACAAATACAAGCAATGCCATAACTATAGGTGTTAATGCTATTATTCTACGATATGGTTTGCGACCTATCTCGATTTTATCTTTATCTACTATATAGCTTAACAAAACATTTCGAACAGGAATACTAATAACAGAAATCACTTTACTAACAACATTAGCAGCATTATATATTGACACATTATTTCCACCTAAAATAGGATATATCAATAATTTATCTAAATAAGTAATAGAATAACCCACAACACTCGTGGCACTGAGTTCAACATATTTTTTATTAATTTCAGGTGTTTTACTACGTTGCATTTTGCCTATTTGTAGTATTTTTCGCACTTGGACAAACACATAAATACTACCTGTAAGATACCCAGAAATAAAAACAAGTTGCCAATAATGGAAAAAGGTAAACAAACCCAAACCAACAAAGAAACCTAATACGATTAATGCATTATCAATAGTGATTTTTTTAAAATCAATAATTATTCTAAATGCTATGTAATAATAATCATGAAAAAACAAAAACAACAAAAAAACTAACGACAATAGAATGTTAGCAATACCAGTTCCATTTGAATACGCAAAAACAATGCAACCAGTAACAACAACACCAATTATTGTAACTATCGCATAAATGTGATTGAACTTACTATTTAATTCATTATTGGCAATGCATTGACTTTTTTCCAACAACCTTAAAGTCGCGAGAGGTGTAATCAATATATTTGTGATATACCTTATAATACTTAGAATTGTTAAAAACAATCCATTCTCTTCACCTGACAAATATCTTGCAATAACGGGCTGTACAACAAAATATAATGCGAATGTCGGTAAAGCATACGCTACTAAACTATACGAAACATCTTTGATGATTTTTTGATATCTCTTGAAAAAACTCATTTAACTTAATTATTAATCATATCAGTTAAAACATTCAACCTACTCTATCTACTAAACCCACAATTTTTTTATTCCGTTTCTGTTTCTATTTCCATTTCTGTTTCTGTTTCTAAATCATCCATTTGCATTGAAAAACAACAATTTGATACAATCGCAAATAGCAATAAAGGATTTCCTAGTTGAGTGTTGTTAAACATAAGCACTGTGAATGCCATAAAAAAGAGAAAACGAACGATTGCTCTTGAAAAAGTGAAAGATGCAAACCTTGAAATGCAAAACAACAAAGGCACTGCAAATATGCCAAGTTCACATAAAAATCCTCCGTATGCACTGCCTATTCTACCTTTAAAACCTATTGGTATCAAAAAATTACCAAATGCATCTTGCATGGCATCAACGATTGAATTATATCTTGTATCAATGCTGCTATCATCTTCAACCCCCACTACACCCTCATTGATGAAACCAGTTAGAATGGCACTCATTCTGGTATTTGCAAATTTGGTCTCCAACAAAAAGATAAAACCAAATAACATAGCAATTGAAGCTATCAAGATGATCCATCCTTTCCTCGTCCTCATATTATCCATCAAAAAGAACAACCAATACACGCCTATGAAGACAATGCCAAGAGAACTTTGGGCAAAAAGCACACCCATAATGATAATCATCACTACATACAACCATTTTCTTTTCGTAAAAAAACGCGTCATTAAAAGAAAATAAAAACAAGTAATCCCAAAAAATGATGGTTCTGAAGCCAATCCGACCACCCCTCTACTTATGTCCGTCCATCGAACCGTACCGACCAAAGAAACAGCAAAACTTCTATCTACAAAAAACTGAACTGAACTGACAATAAACCATGTAATAATACAAAACTTTATAAAACGTTCAGGAAACCCTCCAATAGTATAAAAAGTGATAGAAATAGCCCAAGGAATGAAAAAGATGGCACAATAATTATAAAAACCTCTTAAAGAATTCAAGGAAATACCACTAATTAACAATACTAGTATTGCCATGAATATAGTAAACAAAGAAACATAAAAATAAGTTTTAAACTTTCCTCGATTCACCGATCTTTGAATATTAAACAAACAAATGATCACGGCCAATACAAGGGCATAAGGCTGCATGTCTGTTTCAAAAAAAGGGTTTCCAAAAAGGAAGGGAAACATGCAAAATAACAGAAAAATATAATAAAATAGATGACGAACTCTAAAATGTACTTCTGCAGAATTCATAATGTTATGTTTTGTATTAAAAACAATGCTAGAGATTGTTTCAGCTCACTGTTTATCATAAATCTCAAACCTACTATTCTTGCTAATGAACTCCGGCACGGTCCTCTTCATCAGTTTCACCATATCGGGTATCTCCACCTTACGCGACAGGTCTTCCAACTCGTTGACGATGGCGGCGACCTCGTTGTATTCATATTCCCTCACCTTGGCGATGCGGATACGCTCATGCAAGGTGGGGAGTGTGTTCTCCTTGTTTGAAAGGACCTCCTCGTAGAGCTTCTCGCCCAGACGGAGTCCTGTGTATTTGATTTCGATGTCCTTACCCACTTCAAATCCTGCCAGATTGATCATCCTGCGCGCCAGCGTGTCAATCTTCACACTCTCGCCCATGTCGAAGACGAAGATCTGGGTGCCCGTGCTCATCGTGGCGGCCTCCATCACCAAGCGACAGGCCTCGGGAATGGTCATGAAAAACCGGGTGATGTCGGGATGAGTCACCGTAACGGGGCCCCCATTCTCTATCTGCTCCCTGAAACGCGGGATGACACTGCCGTTGCTGCCCAACACGTTGCCAAAACGCGTGGTGACGAACGTCGTGTTCCCTTGGCGTTTTCCACTTTCGATGGCCAAGCCGAGCGACTGGACATAAATCTCAGCCAACCGCTTCGAGCATCCCATAATATTGGTGGGGTTCACCGCCTTGTCGGTACTGATCATCACCATCTTCTCCACACCATATTCTATGCACTTGTCGGCCACATTGCGTGAGCCATACACGTTCACCAACACAGCCTCACAAGGATTCTCCTCCATCAGCGGCACATGCTTGTAGGCAGCGGCATGGAACACCACCTGGGGATGATAGTGCCTAAAGGCAAAGTCGAGACGCGCCTGCTGCCTCACATCACCAATCACGGGAACGAAATCCAGCTCAGGGAAACGACCTTCAAGCTCAAGACGTATGTTGTGCATGGGCGTTTCTGCATTATCAAACAATATCAGCTGTTTCACGCCAAAAGTGGCCAACTGTCGGCACAACTCACTGCCGATGCTACCTGCAGCGCCCGTAACGAGAATGATCTTCCCCTTGAAATTGCTGATGATGGCATCCATGGACAATTCGATCTCGGGTCGGCCAAGCAAGTCCTCAATCTTGATCGCCCTCACCCTGTTTTTCGAAAGCCGTCCCTCCTCCACCTCGTTAATGGTAGGCGCAATGAGAAGCTTGATGTTATTGTGGTTGCAATAGTCAATGAGCGCATTCTCGTGCTGGGCGTCCTTCTCATTGGCGAAAAGGAGGGCCGAGATGGAAAGACGGTCGAAAACATCTTGCAACTCCTTGTCCGACTGGTAATAAAAGATAGGATAATCCGACAGCTTTAGCTGTTTGGCCGTACTCTCAGGTGAAATGAAGCCGACAACACGGTAGTGCGGTGAGTTTTGCAGTCGGGTGATGGCCGCCACTGACTTGTCGGAAGTGCCGAACACAAGCACCCGTTGCCGGTTCTTCATATCGTTCATGTTGTGCTTGTAACGATCGTAAACGCCAACCATCACCACTCTGACGAGGAGCACCAGAAACAGGGTCAGCATAAAATCGCAACAAAGCGCGACGAAGATGCTGGTGTTGAACAGGCATGCAATGGCCACAACGATACCCAGCAACACGGTTTTCGTCAAACTCGTCAAGGCATAACGCAGCAGGTCGTGGAACGAAGAATAGCGCACCACCAGCTTGTATTCCTTGAAGACCAGCATGGCAGCGATGCTGGCGACCAAGGCTCCGCCAAACCACCACCAGGCGAAATGGCCAGCGTAATAGTCGGAGCTGGTAAAGAAACTCAGCACCAACAGCACGACGACCGAGGCCATCATGGACAAGCCAAGGTCCAAACAAAAAAACGTCTTGGCGCTGAAATACTTATTTTGGAATTTGGATAAAAGGTTCATGATGGATCAAATAGAAATCCGTTCTATCCTCAAAACACTGGTTGTTTCTTTTTACGGCTCCTCCCCGTCAGTCACAATTTGTGGAGACAAGAGGCTGGTTTCCAGCTGGTTATTAGAACTCGTAACTAAGTATAGGAGGAGAGAGTTCTGATGAGAAGGCAAAGATAGGAATTTTTTCAATTGAGAATTGATTTTTATATTTGAGTGTGGGTTAGAGTTTAGTGGCGGAAAGTTGAGAGAGTATTATTTGTTAGCCATTAATCATAATTGAATAAGTGAACTCAAAGGTTTCCTCGGGCACTAAGCTATGGATGCAGTCTCGCTCAGAAATATCACCTTTGAATCCCACTCTATCCGCAATGCCGCACCATGGCTCAATGCAGACAAAGGGACAGCCCTGTTTGAAGGGGGCCCATAAACCAAAAGCTTCTGCCTGAGGGCAAGATACTGTCAACACCCGTTTCCCCTGTTTGTCAAACATTGCCACCTTGGCTACTTGGTCTGCCTCAATAAGTATGGCATCGTCTGCAAATGTCGTGTTGGTTAACGCAAGGATAGCTTTATCGTTTATCAACATCTTGGGTTGACCATAATGGACTCGCAAACCGTTTTCAAGGCAATTGAAAACCATCGGGGAAACTATCTTGTCATTGGCATCGTAGCATTGAACAAATCCATGCACCCCATCAGTAGCATTATAGTTGGGCAACATGAATGCCGGGTGAGCACCAATTTGGAAATACATGGTTTTATCATCACGGTTCGTCACTTGCCAATCACAAATAAGGGTATTCCCCTGCGTCGTATATTCAGCAACCAACTCAAAAGCGTATGGGTAGTTCTCACGATAGCCATCTTCCACCAACACATATTTTCCATCACAGCGAACAAACTCAGCATCACGAGCGAAGCCGTGCTGCTTCATCATATATTCACGTCCATCGATGCGAAGTGTATCGTCAGCCAATCTTCCAACTATGGGAAACAATATCGGTGCACGACGGCCCCAGAACTCCGGGTCTCCGTGCCACAGATACTCTCTATTCCCATACTTCAAGCTCTTCAGTTCTGCTCCGTGGGTGTCAATCTCAAATTGAATTTGGTTCATCGAGTGTTTGTTTTTTATAATCAAATGAAGCCCGGGTCGCACAAAGACGGGTCTTGTTTGACCCGTGGCTTCGGGGAATGGATATAGGTTGGTCGAATTGAGAGTTGATAATTGATAATTGAGAGTTGACAGTTGAGTGTGATTGCGGGGTGTTTAGAGAATGAAAAGATGGAAAATAATTATTCAACTCTATATCCTTGACGATATTTGCTGTTTTCTGGCTTTGGAAGTAAAGACAGCCGCGTAAATGATCCTTCCGTTATTCTTTTCCGTAACTCTTCTTCGTATTTGTCAAGATCCGTCTTGCGATACTTTCGTTCTTCAGGAAGAAACATATAAATCGTTCCTTCTGCACCCTTTGAACATTCATCAATCCCTTTATTAACCAACGACTGAAACTCATCATAATCCTTGAAACGATATTCTATGACTTCCTTGAATTTCTTGTCTATGATATACAGATTATTAAGGATGTTGTTGATAACTTCAAGTACTATCATCACATGCTCACGGTCAGGGTGCTGAATCTGATGCGCAGACTCATTTCCCATAAATCGAGCTTCATGTAACCTATCACAATCTGCTGTTGTGATGATTCCTTTATCGCGAAGCTTGTTTATTTTGGTTATCAGCGTTCCCTTTTCTATTCCCTTTTCTAAACAAAGTGCTTCAATCGTCGCCCTAAAACCTATTGATGCTAAAAGAAGGCTACCGTTATTTAAAGCCTCAACCGATTCTTTGTAAACCTTGGAAATCAGAAGTGGAATATCCCATGAACGCAACGGTTCAATACTATTCTCTTTGATTGGATATGAAGTATGAATTGGAACGATTGTTTCTCCATCAAACGGGTCATACTCCACATTACCCTCTTCAAAGACCTCCAAGTCAAAAGACACATTATCACAACCACAACATTGAACAACTCTAAATGTTTCAGAGTAAAAATAATCCATTTCGGGTGAAGTATTACTACCTTCGCCCAAAATCGTATGGTGCGTCCGGTGCTTACAAACAGAACAATAACAATCAATTGTTTTGTTATCCATAATCATTGTCGTCCACTAAAAAACGATATAGTTCTTTGAAATTCAAGTAAAACCATTTGATTGCAGAGATTCTAGAGTAAAATGGATATGGATTTGTCTTTTACGAAAACCATGTGGGATTAGTCAGAATCTGCTGTTAAAAAGAGCCTCAGGCTGCGGGTAAAGACTGGACTATACCTATTTCATCCAAAGGAAGCCGTTCGCCTCTACCTGTTTCAAGCTGTTTCTTTTTATTGTCAGTTCCTATGATAAGCCAAACTTTCTCGATGGTTTCACGATTCATTCCATCCCCGACATCAATAATAGTAATGCTAACGAGCTTGTTACCTGCAAAATAGAAATCAACTATGCACACGGAGGCATAAGCATCGTAAAAGTTCTTGACAAGCTCCAGCAACGCTATACTCTCGTTCTTGATCAAGTCCTCACCCAAATGGGCAATGTCTCTTGGGGATATAGTGAATGACTTTTTCATACAATAAAATTCTACTACACTATGGACTCAAGCGCTTCTTCGGGGTATAGGTGGGTTTTATCATCAACACCATCAAACCAACTGCAAAGATAAAAAGCTGGTGACATCCCAAGTGCTGTTGATTGGGCTAAATACTGGAAATGCAACTGTGGAGTTTCAGCATCTTGACATAACACCATTGTGATAGTCATATTAGGACCTCCTGATTTTAATCTCACAATATCTCCCTTATTAAATTTTGTCATAGTTATTTGTTTTTTTGAATTTAGAGGTTTGTTCTATTAGGTCATACAAATACTCACCAGCCTTCCTTCTCTGTTCAGGTTCATCCATTTCTTCCCATTGAAACACACTGATTTGCGAAAAGAACTGAGAGTCTTTTACCTTTTCCAAAGTTTGCAATTCATCGGATGGAAGATAATCCGCATAAACGAGCAAACCATTAATAATGTCTGTAATGTTTGAACGTTGCAATTGCAAATATTGTTTCAGAGAAAAGATGAGATAATAACATGGGTCAGACATCTTATGACATTCATACTGTTTGGCCAAAGATTCTTTGCTGTACCCGGGTATCTCATCGTTTGCTGAATATGCAGCTTTAACGCAATCTTCCAAACGTCCATATATAATTGATTCCTTCTCTTTTATAACTGTTTTCAGTTTGTCTGCATTAATAAGATGAGGTAACGTCGATGTGAACAAGTAAAAAACCAACCCCGCCATATAGCTATATGAGAGATTGAGCAACACTGAATTGATTCGCTGATAATTCTCACAAACACCAATTGGCCAACCATAGCCAAGACCTACATACATGATGATATATATACAGACCAAAGTAATGATTGTCAAAAGGATTTTTACTAGTCGCATAATCTTTCTTTTATATATGTGGTAAAACTTCCGGATGTTCAACAATATTCGCCAACACTTTCGACATCACATCTGGGCCAAACTCTTTGAATTTTTCTTCCAGCTGTTCTTTCTTTTGGTCGGAGTCGGTAGTACCGTCGTTCAATATTTTACGCAAAGCTTTAACTTGACTTCCCGTAAGTTCATCTTTGATAGACTCTTCGAATATGACAGAAACTATCGACTGACCTTGTGTTTGTTCTTGGCTTTGGGTGATGTTATTGGTAATGTTTACATCACCCACCAAATTGCCTGTGGATTTTTTTTGAGGTTTGACTTTCTGTGTTTTTTTGGGGAAATCCCTGAAGCCTTTTAAAACAGATAGAACCTTTTCGAAACTCTGGGGACTGCAATAATTTGAATTAAAGCTGTTGGTTGCTTTTTCAAAACTCTCAATCACCATATCATCAGGCACTTCCTGATTCAAAAAGCGTATCACCCTCTGTTGCCATGAGAAGTATTCCTCCGCTTTTGTCATTTTATGCGTAACGGTGATACTTTTCTTTATTTCTTCGCCTTCTGCTATTAAATCCTCTATTGTCATTATTTTGATTATATTTTTTTAGCTGAATTCCAAAACCAATGCGGCTATCGAAGCGGCACCAGCCAAAAGTGAAAAAATGCTATTGAATACTTTCCAACCCTTCTCTTGAAAATCAAATTTCGGATTTACCGTCTTAATGAAATATCCGAATACGATGTACAAGACGAGTTCTATTCCTCTATAGAACCAAATGAAAGGGTTTGCAAATTGCCATCCTATTTTCTTTTTCTGTTTTTTCAAGCGAGAAATCCACGCTATTGACTCTGCAGCAAGTTTTTGGCCTGTCTGCCCTATTGAATAGATATCCCTTCTGGTTATGTCACTCTTTAAGTCATATACTTTGCTGTATAGGTAAGCATTTTCAATTTCCGCTACATCCTCGGTATTCGTAAGAATAATAACCGCCTCTTGGCTAAAATCCTGCCCCTTGTCAATTTTCTCCACAAGGTCCAAAACTGTATTGATATAAGCATCAAGTAAAGCCTGTTGTTTGTTAACTTTGACCAGACTGACAATTATATTAATGATTCCTAAAACTAGAATTGCCAGTATTATCAGTAGTGGGATGTTCATGAAGGGCAAGGTAATGAGTTTGGTTGGCTTAGTAATCAAATCATGTATAGCGTACTATTATCGCCGTAATGTTGCGTCAATTGTAATGACAAAGTGAGCTTTTTGTCAGTCAATGAAGAATTCAAAGGTATGTTCCACAAGCTTGTGATATCACCAAGTTTTATTTCAATATTGTGATTTTCAATAAGCTTTCGCATAAAGGATCCTTCAAAAGTAGTATCCGTAGTACTCTCAGCCTTATTCAAGTAGTTATATACACCAGCCTCTTGGTTGTTATCCTCGAAGCATTGGCATGATGCAACAAAGTGTAATGACAATGTATCAATAGAATAGTCTTTACACAACGACAGCATGGCGTGCATTTTCAAAAAAGAAATAATCATTTGGCCAAAAGCCTTCTTGACATGTTGGGTGCTGAATCGAGACTTTAACTCAGCAAAAAATAGCCCTTCATGGTCATCATGTAAGACAAACGCTATCCCGTCACAATCAGAATCTAATATGATGCTACTCCTTTTCTCTGTAATATCTTTCATGCCTTGCACCAAACAATGATTGAACGAGGTGAACTCTGTGCCATTTTGTATAACACGAAGTAGTGTCACCGGGGCAGGAGACGCATCAGCTGCATGTTCTTTTACTTCAAAAAAACCAACTTTTGTTTCTTTGTCGGCAAAGTTTTGCTGGGCAACCTTATCAAACAATTCAATAAACGACGCTTTAACACTCATACATCCAGAGCATCTTCCAAAATATCACTAATACGCATGCTTTCTCTCACCGCACTATTAAATGAAGTAAAAGGCACTCCGCCTTTCATGTCCTGAAGGACCACTTTTGAAGAACCGTCCTCTTGGCGTAGCACAATATAAGCAACTAAGTCGTCGACATTAATACTAAAACCAAGTTCGATACCCGTTTTATTCTGTAGCAGTATCACCTCATCTTGTTTATGGCTTCTGGCATATTTATCAAATAAAATTAGCTCATTGATGCGTTGCAAGAAATAATCACTGTGCGTTGTTAGGTGAACATGGGATCCCGCTTTGCGAATACAACCGATTATATCTGCCATCATGCGTTGTTTACTTGGATGCAGATGGGCTTCAGGTTCCTCTATTAGGACCGCTGTCTTGCTAATATCCCATCTGCTGGCAAGAATATGTAAAGGGGCAATTTCGCGAATTGACGCAGCGGCTGCAGAAATGGGCATGCTTACACCATTGGTATGATAAACGAATCTGTTATTCTCTTTCTTTACCTCACCTTCCATGATCGAAAAGAGTTGCTTCATTAAAGGAGCCGATGAGTTTTTTGGTATAGGCAGTACGTTGCTTAAATCTGTCACGTCAGCAATAAAATCTTTATACATTCCAGAATTGCCAACAATGTTTTCGCTCAAGACGGGACCGCGAGACGGAGGCATGTTGAAAGTTGAGCGCAACGCATAAATGTCGCCAAACAAGCAAGAAATAAGGAATGCGGAAAGCACAGCGGCATAAGGCGTGGTGTCGTTAATAGCCGAATGACTCACTCTGTAACCAATATCGCCTATTCCAAGGACAATATCAACATCTTCGTTATTCACAAGCCCCGTATATTCTTCTTTATATGTGAGCACAATATCATTAGGAATAGCGCTTGGAAGTGTCACTTTTATTTTCCCCTCAAGCCCATCAGAATTCAACATGAAGCGTAAATAATTGACCGCATCTATCTGCATCCACTCCTCAATGTTTTTTTTGGAAATGGTCAACGCCACGCCTTCATCGTGGAAAGACTTGGCCATTTCCTTATAATCATAATTCAGATATTCAAACAGATGGGGAAGTCTTGGATTACGATCGGAAATAATCAATACGTCATAGAAATAGTGGGCCAATAGAGCCAGATAACTCTTGCCCATTCCAGACTCTCCCGAAAATATCATCAGAGGAGCTATCTCAATCTCTGAGTTAACCACTCTGCCAAGTTTTTCTATTTCTATTTTAATTCTTTCCATTATTTTATTCACAAATAGATTTATATCGGTTGTTACTTTTACTTTAGACTCTAATTGTTCGTTTTCTCTACTCACCTCGACCCAAAACTCGCAACTTTGAACTTTCTCGACTAATAACTATCACCCTGTCAATCATAATCCTTGCTGGCAAGGGGCTTGTTTTAAGGGGTTAAAGAAGAAGTGTCATGACTTCCGATAGAGATTGGGTTTCTTATGATTGGCAAAGATAGTAAAAAGGAGTGTTGATTTTACTTTCCAACCTAGTTTTCATCAAATTTCAAAGGCACCGTCATGGTGTTTGTGGCATCTATGGCTTTCAGGATAAGCCGCAAGGCTTCGTCGTATTTATGGTCATTCGTGGAATTGCCTTGCTTTAACCCCTGCTGAGCGTAATACCCAGCCTCGTTGAGAAACCCCATCTCAAAACAGGTGGCGGCCAGATTGGCCATGTTCTGGATGTTGTCGTGCTGAAAGACCTGCACCCACATGAAATCACACAATGCCTTGGGCAAGTTGCCCGAAAGCCGGTAAGCCGCCCCTCTGGCCTCAATAGCGTGAATGATATCTGGGTCAAAAACCTTGTCAGTGACAAACGACAACTCGTTGATGGCCTCATCATACTTCTTGTCTCTCACCAACAAGCCCGCCTTGTTTATGTGCGCCTTGATGAACATGGGATTGATTTCGATGCATTTGTCGAGGTATGCCTCCGTCTGCTCTTTGTCCACCCCATTGGCCTGGTCTGATGCCTTAACTGCTTTGTTGTAATATATCTCAGCCAATTCGGGGTTAAACGTCAAGGCTCTTTTATAGTATTTCTCAGCTTCATCATAATCCCCGATGGCATTGTAGGAATTGCCGATATCCATGCACAACATGGCAGATTGGGGATTGAGTTCCAAATCCTTCTTGAAGTATTCTATGCTATGAGGGAAGTCTTGTACCGCCACATAATAACCGCCCAAAGCCGCATAAGCCTTTTCCTTGTTGAAAGGTTGGCACACCTCCAAGGCCATTTCGAAATCGTTTTTGGCTTCACGGGGTTTGTTCAGTTGCATATAGGCATGTCCCCGGCCCAAATAGATATAAGCAAAATCAATACCCTCGACCTCCTTATTCTCGCGAAGGAAACTGGTAAACGCCAAAACCCGTTTATCAGGAGCCATCTCGTTGTTGATGCCAGTTACCTGATCGAAATAGTTCTGTCGGTTTGTACTTCTCTGAAGTATATTATTGATTTCTTTCTCGGCTTGGTTGACAATCTGTTGTTTTGCCTCTTTTGCTTGGTCGATGATAGCCTTGCTACTTTCTTCAATCTCCTGAAACGTTTTTGTTTGTTTCTCCTTAATGCTCTCCACCTCCTTGATCTTTCCATCAATGTTCATAATGCCAAGCACGGCAAAGACAATGAATACAATGGTAATCACCGCTGCCCAAATGGTAATGGCATTGCTGGGGTCGATACCGCTACCACCAAGATAACGATGATAAACGAACAAACCCGCCACGACCAACAGTAGCTGGATGAATATGATGATAATCCAATGATGAAGTTTCACGTGAGAGGATCTATTTATTTACGGATCTGCACAAACAGTATGAATTCTACAAAGTTATCGAACTCAACTCATTCCAGAACTCTTTCACATTAGCGAAGGAGATCTCTTGCGTCTCCGAGGGAATCACTTTGGCACGGACATAGGGGTAGTTGGCTCTTTAACAAACTTCACAATGCAATCAATGCAAATTGGGAAACATCCCAGCTGTTTGGGCCTCCTGCCTGAAGCATTTCTACTTGCCGTAAGGCTTGCTCTCGCGTAGCTCACGACGATGGACGTCCCAATAAGAGCCGGACCTGCCGTGCAGAGTCCCGCATGCTCTGGAATAGTAAATCTATAAAAGTTTGTCGTTCCATTTTGTATGTCGTTGGTATAATTGTCAATAAGCTGTAACATTGATGACGAGAAGCCTGATAAAGTCGACGCGAAATGTTTTATGGTAGATTTATGTAAAATTTGTTTCCCTACTCCTCCTCACGGCTCCGCCCGTCAGTCAACTTCCAGCATTCCCCAATACGCCAGACAGCCAAGTATCCACACTTCCACTTCCGTCAGCCGGTCTGATTCTCGTTTGGCCATTTCGTCTTTCTGCTCATCGGGGCAATCTGTATTTCGGATCTGCACTTCATTATGTGCCTTAAAATACTCAACCACACCCTTTACTGTTTCGGTTTTTACCTTTCCGCACCCATTAAAAGCTATATTCACTTCGTTAATGAAAGCCATAGGATTATCGGCAAGCAATGCTTGCTTGATCAATGCCTGCAACTTCTTCTCCTCTACTGTTGGGTTTTGTTTTCCCAACGCCTCTATCATCTTAATCGTGAGTTCTTGTTCTTTTTTCATCCTTGTTCTCAAGCATCTGCTTAACTAGCCAGTCTTTGTATAAACCCTGGGGCTTCGTGTTCGCTCCACAGGAGATACCCCATATTTCTGTTATTCAATGCGTCCAAAAACTCTTTTCTAACATTATTATCAACATCATTGATTATAGCAATAGGTTCAAATGTTTTCTCCGAAAGTTGCTCACGCGTTGTCTTTACCTCGTCTACCCCAAATAGGAATGTGGCCAGGTTTGCTTTGTCAAAATTATTAAAAACTTGTATAACGGTCTCTTTCTTGGGCTTGGCTATAAGATAATCAAACGTGAATCGAATGCCAGAACGACCCGAAACAATGAAATCGGGCGTTACTGTCATTTCTTTCTCATAAAACAGGTTCTTTACGTCTTCTTTGAAAGCAGAAGAAACACGGTGGGATGTTAGATTTATCAAATCGGACAATTCTAATATTGCGCGCAACATATCATGCTTGCCTTGCACAAAATCCGACTTGTCGACTGTTTTTGTTATCTCCGCCTCTTTGGAAACGGAGACACCATAGTTTAACTTGATCCTGTCAAGTATGCTTTTTCTTCCAGACGTGTTCTTAAAACTAACACCAAATAGTTCAAGATTGCCTAATGTGTTTCCATCATCAGATAACACAATCATACCATTCGGATTCTTTTTGGCAAAAATATCAATCGTGTCATTAAAAAGACCCACAAATGGTGTGGAGATGACGCTCCAGCCCGTGCTGTCATCCTGACTTACGAATGTGCGCTTCTTAAGCCACTCAAAATACTCATTTATTCCTTCTAGCAACCATTCATTCATAATATCAAAGGATTAATCGTTATAGCGGTTTGTATATTCAAATATGCTGCAAAACTATTGAATGCATCGATAAAGTCTTTGGCCATAGTGACATTTTCCACCTGTTTCTTTTCAATCTCCGTTTCCTCAAGCGGAAGAGCCCAAGCTAATGGAGGAAAATCCTCAACATGATAATGAAGATGCGATTTCTGAACAAAAAACTCTCCTACGTGGGAGTGAAACACTTCGGGAACCTTGTCTGTAAACTCATCGGGATTCTTATGATTACTATTATAATCTAATCTGGCGAGCCCCCAATTTGCTTTATCCATCAGTTGGAAATTGAGTCTAATGCCTAATTTGGCACTCTGTTTTACATCAAGCATATACTCTCTAAAATAATCTGCTTCGCTCAATAGATGTAACCTAAATTGCATTGGATACTTCTGTTCCAAAGTCAAAGTCTCTACCTTGTTACCGTTTTCATCAACCACCCATTTGGGAAGTCGAACCAATCGCAGTGCCTCCTCGTATGTCATATTGCACGAATTAACCTAATGGATTTCAAAATACAAAGAAAAAAACTAAACACCGAACTAACAATAGTATTTCTTATACCTCCGCAAACTTCCGAAATCCCTCTCTCAATGCATTTATAGTTGATAGTTTAGAGTTTAGTGTTTAGAGTCAGTCGTTAGTTGAGATGAGAGTAGTTAGTTGGGAGTAGAAGTTGAGCGAGCCCGATTAGGGCAACGCGGATTATTGATTTATGATAGATTTACGTAAGATTTGTTTCCCTACCTCTCTTAACGGCTCCGCCCCGTCAGTCACATTCCGTGGTGACAAGGGGCTGGTTTTCATTGTTTTACAGACACACCAAAGCGCAAGTAGTATTGGTTTTTGGTGGTCCGCTTTGGAATTTGAGGACAAAGATAAGGGTTTTTTAATTAACTACGTTGAAATTTTAATTCGGCGTTAGCCAATCTTCGATTTGAGAATTGATAATTAACTACGTTGAATCTTCGATTTGAGAGTTTATAATTGAAAATTTGTTGAGAGTTGGGGGTGAGTTTAAAGTTGAGAGTTGAGAGTCAGTTGAAAGTTTAGAGTTGAGAGTCAGTTATTAGTTGAGAGTTTAGAGTAGGTGAAGGATTTAGAGTTGGCAGTTTGTGGACCTTTGGTTCAGGTTTCACGTTTCAAGTTTTCCAAAATCAAAATCCATTTTGCAAGGTGTAGGCAAGGACTTCGCAAGGTGTAGGCAAGGTGTTAGCAAGGATAAACAGCTTGCTGGAGCTTGCCAGATGCTTGCCAAATGGGTTTCAAGTCCTTTGTGTTATTCTTAGAATACCTTTACTTCCTGTATTGTTTATGTGGCCGGTTGGAGGCTATCTGGCTATCCTTCGGGTTGAGACGTAAAGCAGCGGCTATTCTGTTACGATCACTCACCTCAACATAGTTATTGTAAAGATACGACCTCACACGAGCCCGAATGATGGTCATGGCCGCAGAATTGTCTTTGTATTTATCCACTAGTTTCTTGAGGTCTTCAACCACAAGTTTTGAATAGACCGACTCGATAGAGAAGGTCACTATCTCTGCCGCAGGGGTGTCAATCTGTGCCGACACATCGTTGTATAACCATCGAAGCTCCTTCACCCCAACAGAATTGATAATTTTGCCAAAAACAAACAGACAAAAACGGAAGGTGGTCATTTCGAAGAAATAATCGAGGTGATTGCGTATTTTTTGTATATCGCCCGCCATTCCTTCGTCCTTTATGATATCCTCCATCAAGGCCTTCTTGTCGTCGGAAAGAGTTGCCCCAAGGTAGTTGACCATGCGGAAACCAGCATTGTATAGCTCCACAAGCATTTCTTTCAGTTTGCTCTTCTCCAAAGAGTTGCGACGATTCTTAATAATCTGACCAACAACCTCGATGGCCCGCAAGGATTTTTCGATCTTATTGAAACGCTCATTCTGCCGTTTTTCTTCTTCAAGGTGCTCACGTTCCCTTTCTGCTGAATCCTGCTTGCGCAACAATTCATCACGCACTGTCTTAGGATCAGATTTTTTATATACGTCAACCGCTTCTTTTTTAAGCTCGTCACATAGTTTCTCGATAGATGAATAAAAAGAATCGTCCTTGTTCAGGGTGATTGGGTCAACATCCTCAATCGATGCCATCAGTGTAAAGATGGTTTCGTCAATAAACGTTACATCGTCGATATGATAGGTGAGGAAGATGAGTATGTTGGCCACTTCCTCAGATTCTATCGCGTTGCACAACTCTCGAATGATGAGCTTACCTTCTCTCTGGTTGACAATGCCTGAAATGTACTCGGCCACCGTGAAGTAATAAACATACTTATAGCCAAACTTGAAATAGCAATTGTCTTCACAAACAAGCAAACCTGAATTGACGAGAACCGATTTTAAAGTATCGTAAGAGGTAATGATAAACCGTTCCCTATAGTCATCATAGAAATCACGGAATTCCTCTTCCGACAGGCTTTCCATCTTTTTGTCGAACTTGAAAAAAGCAAAATGCTTTAGGAAATTGCGGTACTGCGACACATCGTCGTTACTCACCTGGGTGAGCAAAGCGCATGTGATAATGGCATCATAGCAATGCCCATAAGCGGTTTGAGTATAGTTCTGCCCCATCATTCGGGTGCTCGACAAAAGCAACGACAGTATGTAGATAGGATAAGGCGGAATGTATTCCTTGCCGAGGAATTGCTGCACTGTGCGAAGCGCTTCGTTGGTTTTGTCGAGCATTTCCTGAGGCGAAACACTCTGATTAGTGTATCGCTCGTAGAATTTTTCGATAAGTTTTGCCCTCTTTTGATAACCGAACGACTTGACGTGATACAGAGCCGTGGCTTCCTTGCTGAAATAGTTTAGCGAATCAACTATGAATTTATCCTCGCGAACGGTGATGATGACTTTGCCGAACTGAAGGAGCAAATTCTCAATCATTTTTTCCTTTACATCCCTACCCTGCTTGCATTTGTCGAAATTGTCGATAATCAGTACTTTGTCCGCCTTGTCGTACTGCTCATACTTATCGTAATCGGCAAACTCAGGCAAATATTGATCTTCGTAAGCATTACGCAGGATGCGTTTCAAGTTGGTATTAGTGATATGTTTGCCTGCAAGCATCAACGGATACTTGTGTGTGGCAGTCAACGTCATATAATAGGTGTTGCACAAACTTGTTTTTCCACACTGGCTGCCACCTTCAAGTATGAAAAGAGTATGGTCGGCATCGCTCAATAGCCTTTCGGCGTTCATGTATTTGCCGTCAATATCGTTCTTGTTGATACGGTCGTTCATCGACTCCAGGTCTGGATAGATGAATATTTCCGACAGTTTCAGTTTCTCCTTTTCGTGGTTATAGATAGGAGTTGGCATATCGTCAAGACCGTGAACAAATTCGTTATTGTTTCTGAAAGCGCCTGTTTTGCGTTCGCTGCTGATATTGCGGGTTTGTGAGATAACCGTCCCGTAGATAGAGTCTTTCGGCCTAAAGGTGTAGGTGGTTTGATGGCAGGTTGACTGCTCAGTGTCAATCACCAGTACCTGAAACTGTGATTTAGGCACACCACCATCTTTATCTTTGTAGTAGAAAGCTGCACCTTCATATTCATTGATAAAACCTGCTGAAAGATTGTCGGTCACTCCTGTAGCCACCACTTCATGCTCGTGTCCGTAGATGAGAATGTTGGAAGAACTGGCCACACGGCGCATGAAATTGGTCTTATTCTGTTTATCTATAGCCAACCAATTATAGTAATGATGCATGACCGAAATCACCAAATCGGCCTCTTTTTTGTCAGCCTTCTTCTTTATTCCATTCATAGGCATGTAGATAGAGCCCTGCTGTTCCTTCTTGCTGCTCATCCATGCGGTATTGTATAGATTAAAGCGGATTTGGTAATCGTCAAGTTTGTCATCAAAGGTGCTAAGCAACGAAGGTTTGTATTCCACGTCTTTGTTTATCTTTTTCACAAACTCGGCATAATTGGCTTGGGTTGACACGATGTTCTCAAAAATAATGTCGTCAAGCTCGGGATAACTATCGGATATGCTTTTTAGCAACACCGAGCGCAGCTTGTTCTCTTCTTTTAGCCACACATCGTGATTGCCTGGCACACAGAGGATACGCTCCTCAATAGGAATCTGGCCATTATAATTGTTGGCAAGACCTGATTTCAGACGTGTAAAGAAGGTGATAGCCTTTTCGTATTCCTCTGCTGAACACTGATTGGCAATATCGCCCGACACAACAACATAGATTTTGTTGCTGTCGGCACAAGCCATCTTCACGGCATTGGCCACTTGGTGTGCACGATCGATAATCCAATCGGCATACTCCAAGTCGAAATGAAAATCAGAAAGATGTAAAATGGCTATTTTCATTATTATTTCCTTTTATGCTTGTTTGTATTCATCGGCCACGGTATCGACCAAGTGAATGGCTTGCTTCCAGCTGAAGTCGGTGCGGTAGCCTGATTTGCTGTAGTAGCTGTTGACGGTGTCGGCATTGGCATCGCTCACTATGGGCTGGCCTTCAAGACATTCGAATATCTTCTTGCCCATGGTTTTCTTTTTCTCGAAGAGGTGTAGGCTGTCGTTGGCTATGCGCAACAGATGCACATAAGGTTCGAGCTTAATTTCGTTGCGGACTTTCTCGAAGAGGGTAAGCAGTTCGTCTTGCGCCTTGCCATAGGTCTCACTGAGTTGGGGGGAGAAGATACGCTCAAAGAAGGTGTTGAGCTCGTCGATCGTTCTCTTGTGAGCCAGCAGAGGCGCGAGGCAAGCGTTGAACTTGCGCACCTCGGCCATCACGGCATCAACACGTTGTTGCCTCAGCTTGCCTTGGGGCGAACATTTGCCACGGCTGGCCAGGATGGGTTTGAAATGCTCATGCATGGCATCCACCAGGGCAAAAAGGGCCTGCAGGTTGCGTTCCTGCTCGATGGTGAGATAGACATCCTTGCGGATGAGGTAGTTGGCCACACGGTCTTCGTCCAACAGCGGGAAGCCACTCTCGTCGTCAAGGCGAAGCAGGTAGAGCAGTTTGGTAAAGAGCGCATCGTCGGCCATGGGGCGGGCGTTGGAGGGTATTTGGTCGTCGCTGGGGTTGGTCTCGTCGCGACCAAAGAGTTGACTGAGCCGACCGAGCAGCTCGTCCTGATCGCTCTTGGCGAGGTTGAGGCCGGCGAGTTCGCCACCGGCAGTGAGCTCGGCCAGACGCTGCTTGAGGTAGCAAAACTGGCTCTTGACGGAATGGCCGTCGGGCATGTGGCAGAAGTAAGCGTAGTTGGAACGCTCAGTCTGCACACGAGCGTTATGGCAGGCATCGTCGAGATAGATGCGCAGGGCTTGGCGACGTTCGTCGTCGCTCCACTCCACAGGCAGCATGGCCAGCTTAAGCAGATAGGCATGCACCTCCTGCAAGGCTGTGCGAAAGGCCTCCACGAGGTCGGTAGGCTTCATGCTCATGATGGCCTTGAAGGGTTCGAGAATCTCCTTGTCGGGCAGCGGCATGGAGCCATCGGCACTATCCTTGGGTAGACGGTCGAGATGGTAACCAAAGAGACGATCCACCACGATGGTGAGCCGCTTGGCACGGCCTTCGGCAAAGAAGTCGCCCTCATCAACACGGTATTCGGCACCGCCCAACTGCTCTATCCAGCCTTGGATGGATTCGAGCCAATAGTCAAAGCGAAAACGCACAAAGAAACGGATGTCCAGGTCGTCACGCAAGCGGTAGTAGCGCGACGAGAGGCCACGGGCTATGTTGTAGGCTTCGAGAGCGAAGAGGAACATATCGCTGCGCTGACGGAAGATGGGCATCTGGCCGCTTTCCATCATAAAGCGCAGGTGTTCGAGCCTGGCGGTGATGAGTTGGGTTTGGTCTTCTTTCATAACGAGTGTGGATTGCTAATCCATGACTGCTGCATTTCCTTGTATATCAAAATGTTTTGGAGGTCGAAAAATAGATTGCTTCGTGGATGAAGATAGAATTTTTGGACGGACGGTCTTGTGTTTCTTTTGCAAATCGAAAACGGACGGGAAGTGCATCCCGGGTAAGTCACGAGCCTTCCGCTTTCACGAGTAAATAACAAATTGTTTCACCTTTTAATAAGTACGCTTATGAAAGACAACACACTGCTTACGCCGCACTTCGCGCTGAGGGAGTTCATCGTGAGCGCCACGGCCATGAAGCACGGCATCGACAACCGGCCTACGCCCGATGTGGTCGAAAACCTGAAGCATCTCTGCCTACACACCCTCGAACCGCTGCGCGAGAAGCTGGGGCTGCCCATCGTCATCACCAGCGGCTACCGCACCAAGGCCTTGAACGACATCATCGTGCATGCGAGCCGTAAGAGCCAGCACATGACGGGACAGGCTGCGGACTTCTACGTTGCTTCAACTCCTTCGACAGGTTCGGGAGCTGGCTCAGCAACCGGTCATCGCGAACTGCTCATCAGGGCGTTTCGCCTGATTATCACCGAACCGCAGATCGACTACGACCAGTTGATCATCTATCCTTCATTCATCCACGTGAGCTACGTCTCCAAGGAGATCAACCGCCACAAAATCATGACTGCCCAAGGCGACGGCAAGTACTGCCGCCTGACGCGCGAGAACGCGCTTAAGCTCAATTAATTATCAATTATCAATTCTAAATTCGAAAAAAATGGCACAGATCAAACAAGTCGGCATTGGCCGCAAAACTTCCGGTACCATCGATGGTATCACCTATGTAACACGCAACGGCAAAACCTACGCCCGTTCAACTCCAACCATGCCCAAGAAGGCTTACAAGACTCCTGCGGCTTTGAAACGTCAGGCTGTCTTCAAGATGATTCAGATGCACTTGAAGTATCACTTGCGTACCATCCGCCAAACATTCACCCCAAAGGGTAATGGTTCTCCAATAAACCGTTATTATTCAGTAAACGGCAAGGCTTTGCGTCTGGCTCTCGATGCTTTGGCCGATCAGTATCTGGCTGGCGAGGACATTACCATCACAGATGTGGAGACTGCCATCAGTGCTTATGCCACCGAGCATCCAACTTCCATCCGCATCGCCTCACTGGATGGCTATGGCGAGGTGTTCCTCACCGGTACCTGGCCGGCCACCATCACCCTCAATGCCAACGGTGGCGACAGTACCATTATCATCATCGTAGCTGAAAACGGCACTACGACTACCATCAATGCCGATGGCACTACTAAAGCAAGTGCCCCTAACGACAAAGTATGACCTTAATAATTCACAATTAAAACTACAAAGCGATGAAAAAGCTCATCAATTTTTTCGCAAAACTATTCGCATCAAAGAAAACCGATGCGACACCCGAAAGTCCAGAACCTAACGAGAGCCCTAGAAAAGCCCTCTGGAAGTTCATCCTCCAAACCCTCATCAGTATCCTCACCGCGATTCTGACGGCCTTGGGTGCCTCATCCTGCGTACATCATCTGATGTAAGTTCAGGACACGGGACTTAGGACTTGGGACCTAGGGCTTTTCCTTGGTCCCTTGTCCTCCGTCTTTAGTCATTCGTCCCATGTCTTTTATGTATACCGAATATGCTCATCTACCAAATACTCAAAAGAAATGCGTCAAATCAAATACATCTTAATAGATAACAGCGGGCACAACCGCGAACATCACTACACCGTCAACAGTAAAGGCTACGTGATTGAAAAAACCAACATCCGCAAGGCAGTGAAGGTCATCGACCGCAAGTTGGATCCCGATGCGTATAACACGAGTTCCATTGTGATACTCTGCAAAGCGTTCAAAGATGCAAGTTGCAGAGAAGGTCTAAAAGACTTGATCGTGGAACTTCGCCATCACTTCCCAGAGGCCTTGATACTCGGGGTAAAAGAGATTGGTAACTATTATATTCGAGTCTCTGACCAGATGAACCGACTGAGAAGAGAACTGTCGGATATGCCGTGAAGGGGTGAATTACAGACTTTCCTTCAACAGTGTATCAGAATATCCGTTCCATCAGCTGCCACTTCTCGTCGCTGCGGGCTTCAGCCGAGCAGCCTTGGAACTGGCTCACGTAGGCCTCCCACTCCGCTTGACGGGGCAGGGTGGCCAGTCGGGCCATGTCGCGGTCGAAGTCGAAGCCGTCCACCGTGTCCATGATCATGAAGAGCTGACGGCCGTGGCGGTAGATCTGCATGTCGAGAATGCCTACCTCGCGCTGGCCTTGAATGACCTCGGGCCAGACGTGGGCATGAGCCTCCACGTATTTCGCTATCATCTGCTCGTCGTCAACTAGGGTTAAAGTCTGGCAGTAACGTTTCATATTCTTTCAACATTAATTGCCGTATAATTGAACGTGTAATTATTCATTAATTTTCTTCTTCCCTTACTCATCATCAAGAAGATAACTGTAATCAGCAATCCGTGGAAAATATACGTTTAAACTAAAGCCCTGGTCTGCGAATCGTCAAACGTATCGCTTCTGGATGTTCTGTAGCAAAAGCCTCGGCGTCCGCCACCACGCAGGCAAGGTAGCCACCACCACCGGCACCAGGCATTTTCCAGGCCAGCACTTCAGGGATAGCAGAGTATCGTTCAATGTAGTCCTCTATCGTAGGAGATTGCGGGGCTTCGCCCGCAATGACTCCGTGGGGGTGAATCATTCCAGGAAACATGGCGGTCTGGGCATTGAAGCTATCGCGATAGGCTTCGGCAAAGGCTTTCAGGTCTTTGTTCATGATGGCCTGCCAACAGTCGTCGGCAGCTTTTGCCAAAGCCTTCACCTTAGGTTCGGTGATGTCCTTGCCTTCCACCACACTGCAACCTGGCCTCCGCGGCTCCATGGGAATCATCACCAGATGACCCTCCAGCCAACGTAGCACGTCTTCGTCACAACAGCTCTCTATCTTTTCGGGCCAGAAGCGGTTGTTATACCAATGACGGCACAGGCCAGGCATACAGATACCTATCGAGTCCTGGGCTCCGCTGATGATGCCATCCGAACGCTCGGGGTCGTTTTCAAAGCAAAACACGAGCTTGGCCAGCATCTCGGGGTCCATGTTGGGCAACTGGTAAGGCCAGATCTTTTTGATCATGTTGCGGGTCGAGGTACTCAGTCCACAACGCTCGCGCACCTCGAAGGTGGGCTCGAGGCTGATGGTGATGGCCCAGCCCGGAGCATATTGGCTCACGTAGGGTTGGTCGATCCAAGTGCCCGCCAAGTCGAGACGGGTGGGGATCCGGCTCTCCGTCTTCTTCAAGGCCGTGGACGAGCGCGCGTCAAGCCCCTGATGAGGCTCACGGGCGAGCACCACATACTCCATGCCACGCGCCTCGCACAGCCTGCGTTTCTCCTCACTCCCGCCGTCGGCATTCACGACCAAGATGTCGGGGTGGACGATATCCAGCGTAGGCACAAAATCCAAGACGCCACTGCCGGCATTGATGTAAGCCTCCTTGACATAACGGATGCTCTTCACCATAAACAGGCGCTCTTGCTCGCTGTAGACGGTCTTATGATGCTTGTAGTCCTGTATGGTCTTGTCGCTACCTATCCCCACATACAACTCGCCGTATTCCGCCGCCTGACGGAAGAACTCCACGTGACCGCTGTGAAGCAGGTCGTAGCATCCTGACACGAATACTTTCTTCATCTCACACTGAGTGTTGTTTCACACAGATTATATACGTTAATCTCACACAGATTTCACAGATTTATTGAGCCTGCGGCTCAATGGATACAGCACGCTTACATCGTAATCCATAGACACCTACCACGATGAAGCATATCATCGGCACAATGAATGACAGATTGAGCCTGCCGTGGTCGATGATCATGGCTTGAAGTGGGGGCAAAAGCGAGCCGCCCAAGATGGCCATGATGAGGCCGGCAGAGCCCACCTCGGCATCGGGACCAACGTCTTTCAGGGCAAGGCCGTAGATGGTGGGGAACATCAGGCTCATGCAGGCGCTCACGGCCACCAAGCTATAGACGCCCACCCTGCCACCAACGAGCATCACCACCAGCAACAGCACGATGGCTGCGCTGGCAAACACGGCCAGCATCGCTGAGGGCCGGAAACGTTTCATCAGCATTGTGTTGACAAAACGGCTACAGCAAAACAACACCATGGCCACGATGTTGAGCCGCTGAGACAAGATCTCAGCCGCCTGTTCTTCCATACCCTCGGCCATAAACACATGTGTACCATATTGGATGATGAACGTCCAGCAGGTGATCTGTGCACCCACATAGAAAAACTGGGCGATGACACCTTCACGATAGACCTTGTTGGCAAAAAGCCGCCTGAAAGCGGACTGTTTGATGCTTTGCGTGTCACCGGGTTGTTGTACATTGGCCCTTTTCACAAGCACAGCAATCAGCACAAACACCACGATCAGCACCACGCCTATGGCAGCGTAGGGCTTAACGAGCACATTGAGGTCGGCTGTCTTCAGCGCCTCAAACTGGGCGTCATCCAACGAGGCACGTTCTGCGGTGCTCATGGGGTTCATCCTGGCCTGGATGAAATTCATGGCCACGAACATCCCACAAAGGGAGCCGATGGGATTGAAGCTCTGTGCCAGGTTGAGTCGGCGTGTGGCCGTCTCTGGATCACCCATGCTGAGGATAAACGGGTTGGCACTGGTCTCCAAGAAACTCAGACCGCATGTGAGGATGAAATAGGCCACCAAGAAAGGATAGTAGTTGCCCATCTTGGCAGCAGGCAGGAACATCAACGCACCGACGGCATAGAGTCCCAGACCCATCAGGATACCCGTCTTGTAACTGAAACGTTTGATGAAGAGTGCCGCTGGCAAGGCCATGCAGAAATAGCCGCCATAGAAAGCCACCTGCACCAAGGCGCCGCTGGTCACGCTCATACGGAAAATCTTGCTGAACGACTTCACCATGGGGTTGGTGATATCGTTGGCAAATCCCCATAGGGCGAAGCAGCTGGTGATAAGGATAAACGCCAAAAGATATTTCTTCTCTACGGTCTTCATTATCTCTCCGCACGCATTGGGTTGTTCAGGAAATCTTCATACGCCAGGCGGATGCCGTCCTCCAATTCAGTCTTGTAGGTCCAACCGAGAGCCGTGGCCTTACTCACATCGAGGAGCTTGCGCGGGGTGCCGTTGGGGCGGGTGGTGTCCCACTTGATCTCGCCTTCGTAACCCACCACTTTGGCCACCAATTCGGTGAGCGCCTTGATGGTGAGTTCCTTGCCTGTGCCGGCATTCACGGTCTCGTTGCCCGAATAGTGGTTCATCAGGAAGACGCAGAGGTTGGCCAGGTCGTCAACATAGAGGAACTCGCGCAGGGGCGAGCCGTCGCCCCAGCAGGTCACCTCTTTCAGCCCGTTGACCTTGGCCTCGTGGAAACGACGGATCAAGGCGGGCAACACGTGGCTGTGCTCGGGGTGGTAGTTGTCGTTGGGACCATAGAGGTTGGTGGGCATCACGCTGATGTAGTCGGTGCCATACTGGCGGTTGAGGAACTCGCAGTATTTCAGGCCGCTGATCTTGGCCAAGGCGTAGGCCTCGTTGGTCTTTTCCAACTCGCCGGTGAGCAGGCAACTCTCGGGCATGGGCTGTGGTGCCATGCGGGGATAGATGCACGACGAGCCGAGGAACTCCAGCTTCTTGCAGCCGTTCTTCCAGGCGGCGTGGATGACGTTCATCTCGAGGATCATGTTGTCGTACATGAAGTCGGCCAGGGCGCTCTGGTTGGCCACGATGCCGCCTACTTTGGCTGCGGCGAGGAAGACGTATTCGGGCTTCTCCGCTGCAAAGAACGCCTCTACTTGGTCTTGACGACACAGGTCGAGTTCCTTATGGGTTCGGGTGATGATATTGTTGTAGCCCTGCCTTTGCAGTTCTCTCACAATGGCCGAGCCCACCATTCCACGGTGCCCGGCTACGTATATTTTACTGTCTTTGTTCATTTCTCAATGATTGTTTTGTTTTTCGCCTTCGGCGTATTTTTTTTCACACAGATTTCACAGATTTATTGAGCCTGGCTCAATGTTTAAAGTAACTAATTTATTATCCGTTTTATACTCTCACGTAAATTATTTGTATTAAAGTTTACTAATAAACCTACTCGTTTATCCATTAACTTAAGGTATGTCAACAACTGTTTTGCGAAAACGGATTTCATTTCTTCGACAGACTTTAATTCAACAATGACTTGATTATTAACGAGCAAATCCAATCGAAGAGGAGTTCTGAGTTCGTTGCCTTTATAAATGATTGGGACATCAACTTGTCTTGCCACATCTAATCCGCGCTCCTTAAGCTCAAAAGCCAAAGCTTCTTCATAGACAGACTCTAGCAAACCTGGTCCTAGTTCGTTGTACACGTCAAATATGGCTCCACGTATTTCGTATGTCAATTCATTGTCAGTCATAGCGTCCGGTAGGCAGCGTGCCGAAGGCGCGCAAATATCAGTGTAATCTGTGCTATCTGTGTGACATTAAAATATTATCTGTGTGGATTATTCTTCGAGATGGGCTCTGATATAAAGCTTCTTGACAAAGCGCATATCATGCTGTACCATGATTCTGACCAGTTCTTCGAAAGAGGTCTTCTGCGGATTCCAGCCAAGCACCTGTTTGGCCTTCGACGGGTCACCCAGCAGCTGGTCGACCTCGGCGGGGCGGAAATACTTCGGGTCGACCTCCACGAGGACCTTGCCCGTCTTCGTGTCGATGCCTTTTTCGTCGACGCCTTCGCCTTCCCAGCGCAACTCGATGCCAGCTTCCCTGAAGGCCAGCGTGCAAAACTCGCGTACGGTGTGGTATTGGCCAGTGGCTATCACGAAGTCGTCGGGCTGGTCTTGCTGAAGGATGAGCCACATGCATTCCACATAATCGCGAGCATAGCCCCAGTCGCGCAACGAATTGAGGTTACCCAAATAGAGCTTGTCTTGGAAACCCTGAGCGATGCGTGCGGCAGCAAGGGTGATCTTACGGGTGACGAAAGTCTCGCCACGACGTTCACTCTCATGGTTGAAGAGGATGCCGTTGCAGCAGTACATGCCGTAGCTCTCGCGATAGTTCTTCATGATCCAGAAGCCGTAGAGTTTGGCTACGCCATAGGGACTACGGGGATAGAAAGGAGTAGTCTCTTTCTGCGGCACCTCCTGTACCAAGCCGAAGAGCTCGGAAGTGGAAGCCTGGTAGATGCGGCAAGTGTTGGCCAATCCCGCAATGCGCACCGCCTCAAGCAGGCGAAGCACGCCCATGGCGTCGGCATCGGCGGTGAACTCAGGCACATCGAACGAGACCTTCACATGACTCTGTGCAGCGAGGTTATAGATCTCGTTGGGCTTAATCTCGCTGATGATGCGGATGAGCGAGCTGCTGTCGGTCATGTCGCCCCAGTGGAGATTGACCAGACGTTTCTTTTTCATGTCGCGCACCCACTCGTCGAGGTACAGGTGTTCGATACGACCCGTGTTGAACGAGCTGCTGCGACGCAGGATGCCGTGCACTTCGTAGCCTTTCTCTATCAAGAATTCGGCCAGGAAACTACCGTCCTGACCCGTTATTCCGGTAATCAATGCTTTTTTCATATGATATTTTGATTCTTTATTTCCTACGGCTTCGCCGCCGTCACTCCCAAATGAAAGCAACAAATCTTTGTGTTCCAGAAGGATAAATCAGCTTCCAAAAAGGTTTCCAATTCATCATTGTTGATTTTACAAAGATAAAGAAAAATTTGTTTAATGTGACGTGAGATTAAAAAATATGGAGCGGGGCTCTTGATACGGTTCTTCATGCCGCCGTTTATAGATCTCATCCGCACATGCTTCCGCAAGGGATGACATCAACAGCTTAGGCCTAGATATGTTCCTCTTCGCCACGGAAATGGACGTTAAGCTCGTGGAGTGGTGCCAAAAGCGTCCCGAGAGGCGTGCCCTCGGTCATCTTGGTGAAGGCGTTCACGTCCTTGGGGAAGCACTTGCCGCCATAGCCGAACTTGCCGTCGGGGCCGGGGACGTAGGTGTGCGTGTCGTTGATATAGCCCGAGAGCAGCACGCCCGTATGCACCTTGCGCCAGTCGGCACCCATCTGCTCGCAGTATTCGCGACAAGCGTTGAAATAGGTGACCTTATAGGCGCCAAACACGTTGTGCATATACTTGGTAAGCTCGGCTTCCAAGGGGGTCATGACGGTGAACTTCTTGCCCACGAAAATCTTGGTGAGCAGTTCATGTGCTCCAGTGAACACCATCGTCTGTTTCTTGAAATCCTCAATAAAGGTACGCTCGGTGAGGAACTCAGGCATATAGCACACCTGGTGGCCGGTCTCGCGCGAAAGCATCTCGCTGGTGCCAGGAAGGATGGTGGTGCGGACGAAAACCGGCACATCAGGGAGGTTACGAATCAGCTCCTTCATCAGGCGCAGGTCTTGGGTACCATCGTCCTCGGTAGGGACATGGATCTGCAAGAAAGCAATGTCGATGTTACTTAAGTCATCATTGTAACCCTTAGGCGGGTCGCTGATGAAGAGTTTGCAATCGGGATTGTTGTGTTCCAACCAATCCTTAAGGGCTCCGCCTACGAAGCCACAGCCGATAATTCCAACGTTGATCATAATTTATTTATTGAATTGATAATTGATAATTGACAATTGAAAGTTTGGTGTTGAGAGTCTGTGGGAAGTGTAGAGTTGGGTGGATGGCGCGAGCCCGATCAGGGCGAAGCGCAAAGATTTGTTTTAGATTTATGGACGATTTGTTCCCTTATTCCCCTCCATCGCCATCAGCTTCCGCCACTTGAAGTAGCCAAACACCGCGATAATGACATAAACCCCATAAAGGCTGGCCTTGAAAGGGATGTCCTTGTAGAAATACAGCCCGCACGTCACCACATCGACGACGATCCATACAAACCACTGTTCCAGATACTTGCGTGCCAAAGCCCAAATGCCTACGATGCTCAAGGCCGTGGTGAAGGCATCGAGGACGGGGACGTTGCTGTTGGTGAAACGGCTGAGCAAGAAGTAGATCGCGGCCCAGATGATGCCTGCCACCCCAACCCACATCAGGGCTTTTTTCTTGGGCATGTGGCGGATGGGCAGGTCGGCGCTTTTCTGCTTGTGGCGCATCCAGGCGACGAAGCCGTAGACGGTCATGGCCAGATAGTAGAACTCCATGCCGCAGTCGGCGTAGAGGCCTTTCTGGTAATACAATACGATGCCGAGGCTCTGCATCACGAAGCCTACGGCCCACATCCAGACGCTGGCCTTGTATTCCAGGAGAATGTAGGCGAGGCCGAGGATGGTGGTGGTGATGTCGAGCCAGTGGGCGGTGAGGAATTCCATGAGGTGTATGAGTGTGTCGTTATGTTTATGAGATCGCGGGGCTGGCGCCCGCGATGATGCTTTTGGGTGGGAGTGTGTCGTGAAGCCTGCCAGCGGAAGGCTGCCGCCCGATGAGGGCGTGGCTGCTTATTTATGACAAGATTTGTGGACGATTTGCTTCCCTTTCCTTAATTCTATTATTGTTTCTCCATTATTGACTTCATGCCCTCCGCCAAAGCCACGAATTCCTTGGCGTCCATTTCCTTCAAGAAAATCAACCCATGCGTGGCACGGATGAGCGGATGGTCGTTTTCGTAGAAAAAGTCCTTCCCGAGGATGAACTGCACGTCCTTGTAGTTCTTCACCCAGATCTGCTCCGCCAGCTCGCTGAAGGGGCCGTCGAAGTCGGGGTTGGGGAACTCTGCCTTGACCTGCGTCAGGTAGCTGTCCTTGAACGCCTTCTCGAACACCGCCATCGCGTTGAGCGACACGGGGATGTACACATTGGCCTCGGCAGGATGGAAGGTCGACCACACGTTGCGGTAGCCGAAGATCTTCAACTCGCTGAGGTCTGCTTCTTCGTCCCAAAGGCGCACAGCCTCGGCGATGGTCTGCATCACCTTGTAGTGCGTGTTGGGCCCCAGTCCTTCGTAGTCGATGGCCACGGTGATGGTGGTGGGATTCAGCTCGCGCAGCTGGTTGAGGATGGCGTGGACATCGTGTTCATGAACCAGATGGGACCCTTGATCATACAGCCTTAACCGCAGGTGGTGTATATGGTCCAAGGCGGTGCCAGCATAGGCCCACACGAGTTCTTCTTCAAACTCGCGCACTTCGCCTTTCAGTTGCTGCAGCTCGTGGCTATTGGGCTTACCGTCGCGCAAGTTCGCGATCTCGATCTGGAAGCGATCTTCCACTTCTTCCACACTCTTCAGCTGCCACAGCCCCACGGCGTCGCGGAGGATGCGGTGGCAGAAACCGCGTCGCATCTCGTCAGGGTTCTTTCGGGCCACGTTGTCGAGGTAATGGTGGATGTCTTTCTCTTGCTTGAAACGGAAGCCTTTCTCGAAGAAGTCGGGGTAGTCGACCATCTGGATACGGCCTTCGTGGAGATAACGCAGCGTGTCGCTGAGTGCTTCACTCAGGAAGGCATCAGTGACGCTGTGGTAGCCCGAGGTCATAATGGCGAAGTGCACCTGATTGTGCGGACTGCGCATCTGC
>Ga0247609_10000670_pt1 | contig 45389 bp, 37 predicted proteins | sample 172DNAGHGlowgp2_FD_193487 | JGI IMG/M metagenome (GOLD analysis project Ga0247609, IMG submission 193487) | Sheep rumen microbial communities from Palmerston North, Manawatu-Wanganui, New Zealand - 1728 DNA GHGlow gp2 | ecosystem: Host-associated > Mammals > Digestive system > Stomach > Rumen ... | reverse complement strand
CAAGAAATGTCAAGGATGCGTAAGCATCGAAGATAAATCCTTGACATTTCTTGGTCAGCAGATAAAATAATAACAAGCAGAATAAGGTTTATTTATGCAATCAAAAAATAAAAGAAAAATCATTATAATTAGAAGAAGTTTAATCTTTCTTAACTGACAGTAAATTTACTCTATCCTTCTTCTTTCCCATATTGACATCTCCTGATATAAATGATACTATCATTCCAAGAGGTGTTACCGATAAACGGTTACTCGTATTATAGTAAAAGAATGATCGCGCAATTACGAGGCGGCGATCATTTTTTTGTGATTAATAACACCTACATTTATATTATATCATATAAATATATAAAAGAGCAGAGACCTAAGTCCCTGCCCTCAAATCGATATAACCAAATCATATGATGTTATATGCTATTTTTACTCATCGTATATTTCAAAGGATAATTCAAGCTCACCCACTTTCCATTAAACTATATAACGAAGAAGCAACTCCGTCAACACTACGGGAAGCAGAAGACTTAATCAAATTAATCGTTGTATAAAAAACATCTATCCATTCATCAATATTACTATTTTTTTCTACTTGTCCTACACACGTATTTGCTGAAAAGATAAGTGTAACACCACAATTTATATCCGATGTTGAAAGAGCAGTCGTTGGCATATCTGTTCCAACTTTAAAGAAAGTATGTTTAACTCTTGGTTGTTCTAGCGACTTTCTAATATTCGGTAAAGTAGATTCTTCATATTTATCATCCATAACTCAAAAAATCCAATACTTAAGTGAGGGGCAGCTTAAAGCAGCTGAACAAGTAATAGATATTATGGCAGACTCTATACCAAAAAATGATAAAGATAAAAAATAAACCTTTGGTTAGTTAAACTAATCAAAGGTTTTTCTTATATTGACATTAATATTTCTATTTGTTATTATTAGGTTAGCGAAGGGTGTTACCGATAGACGGTTTACACCTTTGGTTGGTTAAACAAATAACCGTTCCAAGGGATTAAACAGTATAGGAACGGTTATTTTTTTGTGTGTAAATTACCAAGTGTAATTCCAAATGCTATGCAAGCAATCATTAAGCTTGCTATAGACACAAAAGAATCTGTACTCATCATTTGCATCACCTCCTCTCCTTTATAATTCCTATTAAGGATTTACAAAGTTATTGGTTATACCAACACGAGGATTAACCGCCTATTCGTTTATGGGCAACACCCCATGCAAATATTATATTAACACTCTTCTGTTGTGTCAAGTCTATTTTTACACTCTATTTTTTAAAACTATCATATTTATATTTTCGAATTCATCAAAAAACACATTTTCTACAAATCTCTTTCACAAATCGTTCACAATTAACATTTATGATTTAACCATAGAGAACAACAAATATGCTTTTCAAAAGCATCTATATTTAAGAAAGAGAGAAAAAATATATGAAGAAAAAGAGATTATATTCAAACCTCAAAAGGAAATTTATAATTCCTGCAATCACAATTACAATGGTAACAACAATGTTAACCGCATGTAATTCTACTTCCAATAAAAATGACAACACTACGAAAGCAACTGCATCTACCGAAATAAAAACAGATGCATCTAGTGAAAAGAACGAAACCATCGAAAATACAAACGATGGTGAGCATGCCATTGAAGTTGACGGTAAGAAAGCTTCCTACGAGAATGTTAATGTTACTAAAACTGGTGACTCTAGTGAAAATGATGAGGCTGATTTTTACGGAGATAATTCAGCAGTATTTGCTACAAATAAGGCAACTTTAGATCTTAGTAACATAAACGTTTCAACGAATGGGGCCCATGCAAATGCAGTTTTCTCTTATGGCGAGGGAACAACTGTTAATATATCGGATTCAACTATTGAAACATCTGGCAATTGTTCAGGTGGACTGATGACAACAGGTGGCGGCACAATGAATGCCACTAATGTAACTATAAAAACCTCCGGTAATTCATCAGCTGCCATCAGATCCGATAGAGGAGGTGAAATCGTAACAGTAACAGGTGGCTCTTTTGAGACATCTGGAACTGGTTCACCATCAATATATTCAACGGCTGATATCACAGTTAATGATGCAACTCTTACTTCTAATACTTCTGAAGGAATTGTCATTGAAGGTAAGAATTCAGTAAGTCTTAACAACTGTAATTTAACAGCAAATAACACTAAACATAATAGTGATAAATCTAATGTTTATAAAGGAATCATGATTTACCAGAGTATGTCAGGTGATGCTGATAACGGAAAGTCAGCATTTGCTGCAACTGATGGATCAATCACTAATAAGAAAGGTGATGTATTCTTTGTAAATAATACATCAACCGATATTAATCTTGAAAACGTTACAATAACAAATGAAGATACAACTGGTGTTTTCTTAAGAGCCGAAGCTGCTGGCTGGGGCAACGAAGGAAGCAATGGTGGCAAGGTTAATCTTAATGCAACGAACCAGGCCATTGATGGCAACATTATCGTTGATGATATTTCAATTTTAAATATGTACCTTAAAGATGGTAGTACATATTCTGGTGCAATAAATGCAGATAAATCGTCCGGACAGATTTACGTTGAACTAGATGATAATTCAACTTGGACACTTACAGCTGATTCTTATATCAGTGGATTAACATGTAGTAAAAAATCAATTAATCTTAACGGGCATAAATTATACATAGATGGAAAAGAATACAAAGAAGGTAGTGCTTCTACTGGTGAAGCTATAGAAATAAAAGAAGAAGCAAATACAAATGGTAACAGTCAGGGTATGGATAAACCAAACGGTAATCCACCAAGCGGTGAGAAGCCTGATGGAGAACCTCCTGAAAAACCAGATGGTTCAAATGATAATAAACCAAGTGGTAACCCACCTGGAGATGGTGAGACTCCACCAGCAAAACCTGATGGTGATAATGCACCACCTGATAAAACTGATGGAAATTCAGATAGTAATTCAAATAATAATTCAAATAGTAGCTCAACTACCTAACATAAAAATTTGATTTTTTCATTACTATTCCTTTTATTTTTTATACATACAACTCCTTTCAGAATACCCCATTTATTGGGGTATTTTTTATTGTAAACTAAACTCTTTTTTTATATAATCATATATATTAACTAAAATAATAAACAATTTAATAAGAAAGGTTTAAAACATGAAAAAATTAAAAACAAATTTAGCAAGAATTCTTGTAATTATAATGGTTTCATTATCATTTAATACTCCTACCATTATAACTACACCAGAAAAAAATACTACCATAGTATACGCTAAGGGAAACACACACACATACGAAAGTCATTTAGACAGGTTAAATCTTCCTGATTATGCTAAAGATTTTTATGATAGTTTATATGCAAATACACGAGGAGCCGATGGTTGCCTAATTGATATAAGCAAAAATCAAAAATTTATAAATGATTTTGTTTTACCCAAAGAGAAAACATATGGATTTATGGCATATAAATCAAAAGGAAAAATCAAGGCATCTACTAAAGAAATAGCATTGCAAAAAGTAATAAATAAAGAAAGTAAAAAAACAGAGCAATATGTCGCAACTCTTCAAGCTTTCATCTATGATCATCCTGAAGTTTTTTGGCTTAACCCAACAGCTATCTTAGATCATCAAACAAGATTAAAAAAAATAAAAGGAAATAACATATATAAATATACATATACCTGCTACTTTGATTGCAAATATATGTATTTAAATTATAAATATAGCAAAAAATCTGTTTTACTCAAAGCAATAAATAAAAGAGATCAACTATTAGACAAATTATCAGTCAAATTAAAAAAAGAAAACAATTACGAAACAGTTCTTGCCATTACAGATTATCTATCAAAAAAGAATGAATATAACACTTATGTAGCTAAAAAGTTAAGAAAATATGACAAACTACATAATGAGCCTGAACATGATGACGAATACTACAAATTTGCTAAAAAAGTAATTAATGCTAACGATGGTTTAATTGCACTTGAAGGGCACAAAGGTAATAATGGTCCTGTATGTACAAGTTATGCATCAGCTTTTAAAATGCTATGTGATAAACTAAATATTCCATGCATAAGAATTACAGGAATGGCTTATGATTATAATGGTGGTTCTGGCGGTCATATGTGGAACGCCGTAAAAATGGACGATAATAATTGGTATAATTTTGATGCAACATGGAATGATACAAGAAAAGATAAACATGGTTACGTTTGTGTAGGTAACAAAACAAAGAAAGACAAATTAAGATTTAACAAATCACATGTTGCATATCACAAAGACATACTTTATTATGACCACATCCGCAAGCCATTTATCAAAAAACTTCCAAAAATCTCAAATACAAAATATAAACCAAATAACATAAGCATTAAAATAAAAGATGAAAATATTATATACGATGGTAAGGCTAAAACACCTGAAATTGTGGTGACTGATAAAAATAATAATATTGTAAATGTAGATTCATATACTGTATCTTACGAAAATAACATAAATCCTGGATATGGAAAAGCCATCATTACTTTTAATGATACAAGCATTAAACAACAGGTAGCTATATTTGCTATTAAACCTAATGTACCTACAAACATTTCAGTAAAAGGAACAGGTGAAAATTCTATTCTTTCTTTTGATAATACAGGAATAACTACTGGCTATGAAATACAATGTAGTAACAATTCAAATTTTAAGTTAAAAGAAACATCAGTTAAATATATCAAAACAAACAGCATCAAAGTTTCAGAATTAACAAAAGCAAACAATTACAACATAAGAATCAGATCATATATCAGAGTTGACGGAAAATACATATATTCTGATTTTAGTGATTTATATAATTCTAAGACTAATTAACATTTTGATATTATATAAGACAAAACAGCAGACCTATAATGTCTGCTGTTTTATTTAAATCTACATTTCTTTCCAAAACTCTTTTATTTTATTAACAATATCATTTGTATTACCAAAGTATACATCATCCCACTCTCTAGGGAAGAATTGCTTATACTGCCAAGTATTAAATCTATCATCCAAAAGAGCTATCACACCTCTATCCGTATCTGTTCTAATAACTCGACCTGCTGCTTGTAACACTTTATTCATACCTGGAATCTTATAAGCGAAATCAAATCCATCTCTTCCCTTTGAATCAAAATATTCCTTAATAACATTTCGTTCATCACATACCTGAGGAAGACCAGTACCAACAATAATACTTCCTATAAGGGATTCCTCAGTTAAATCTATCCCTTCAGAAAAAATGCCTCCAAGAACGCATAAGCCCACCAGTGACTTAGTATCATTTTGAAACTTACTATTCTCATCATTCTTTTTATTCTTTGAATTGTTTCTTACATCAAACCTTAACAAGAACTCTTCTTTTTCTTCTTCCGTCATATTACTTTTCTGAGAAATCACTTCCACCATTTCTCCACTTGTGAATCCATCTTCTTCCATAATTTCTCTAATACTTTCAAGCATCTTATATGAAGGAAAAAACACCATATAATTTCCATTTTTACATTCTACAATATTTCTAATTGAATTATAAATATTTCTATATTCGTTCTCGCCTCTTCTAGTATACTTACTACTTACAGATGTATCACAAACTATACATCTATTATCCTTATCAAATGGAGAATCAATATAGACTGCATACTCATTAACATCACCTGTAAGTAATTCCTTATAATGATTAATTGGTAACATGGTCGCCGAGAAAAATACTGTACTGATTCCTTTCTGTGTACAAGCCTTTAAATTAGTACTTGGATTAATACAATATAAATTCACAATGAAATTATTATAATAATCTAATTCACCATAAATCTCATAATTATCATCAACCAATTCATGAATCTTAATAAAACTAATTAAATTAAAATAAAATTCTAGGAACTTATCCTTACTTTCTATATCAAATCCTTCTGCAAGCAACAATTCAAATTCATTCTGAGCCTTAATCATCTTAAGATAAAGATTACCAACATTTTCATAATAAACCAAACCATCATCACATTCTTTTCTAAGTTTTAATAATTCTTTATTTACAGATTCAAGTTTTCTAACTAATTTTTCTGCTATATGTACAGCTTCTTCTGAATTGTAATGATTTACATTTTTATTTTCGTCCTTAGTATCAACAAAATTAATATTATCTATTCCCTTGTTCTTTCTTAGTGACCTTTTAATACCAAATTCATCTTCAATTATATTTTTAATTTCAAGTACATCTTCCTTTTTCAAAGATGCACTATACATCTTTCTTCCACGTTCGACTAAATTGTGAGCTTCATCAACAAGGAATATATATGCACCACTTTGCCCGTTTGCAAAATATCTTTTTAAAGATGCCTGTGGATCATAAACATAATTATAATCGCATATAATCCCATCGACAAAATTACTTACATCAAGACTTAATTCAAATGGACATACTTTATATTTATATGCATATTCCTCTATTACTTCTCTAGTAATAACATCCTCATTAGTTATTATTTCAAATAAAACATCATTTATTCTATCAAAATGTCCCTTGGCATATTCACACATATCTGGATTGCAATTAGGTTTATCAAGTACACATATTTTTTCTTTCGCTGTAAGTGTAACTGTTTTGATATTTAAACCATTTTTACGTAAAATGGCATATGCATCATTTGCTACAGTTCTAGTAATTGTTTTAGCCGTTAAGTAGAATATCTTCTCTGCTCTTTCTCTTCCTAAGTTCTGAACAGCCGAATAAACCATAGCAATAGTTTTACCAACTCCTGTAGGAGCAAGAGCAAATAGATTCTTCTCCATATTTATAGCTTTATAAACATTAATTGCAAGTTCCTTCTGCCCCTTTCTATACTCAAATGGGAATCTTAAATTTTCGACTGATTTACACATTTCAATATGATGATAATACTTTTCTCTTTCCCATATATAATATTCATCAACTAAAGCCTTGAACCATTCTTTTAATTCTATATATACAAATGTTCTCTTTATTCTCTTAATTTCTTCTGTTTCAATATTACAATATGTAATCTGAACATCTATTTGATCATATTTATGATTATTATCTAAATTATTCGAATTATCGGAATCATCTACACTATTAATTTCATCATCTTTATGTTCTTTATCATCACCGTTCATATTTTCATCAGTATTAAATCTAATCTCTTCTTCAATTCCGGATTCCACCCTTAGTTTATGTAAGTATATATAGCCATAACATTTAGCCTGAGCAATATGTAAAAGCTCAGGCTCTTCAATACGTTTAACGTCTTTATAAATCCCTTTAATTTCATCAATAACAAAGCCGTCATCATTCTTTATGACTCCATCAGCTCTGCCATCAACAACAATATTAAATTCTTGATAAGGAATACTTAGTTTTAAAGGAACTTCACTGCTATAATTACTTCCCATAGAATTTTGTATTTTTCTATGAATTCTTGCACCTTCAAGCATAGCATTAACATCACCAGTTCCACTACTATTATCTATGTCACCATAACGTAACATAAACTCCACAAGATTTCTAACTGAAATTTTAACATTTCCGTCCATGTTATTCTTCCGATCCATTCAAAGATTAAAGAGTTAGTTGCAAAATACTACTAACTCTTTAAAATATTTATATTACAATTTTAATTATTTATTATGATAAGAATGCTTTCTAAAGAAATTTTTATCAATCATAGCCTGTGGTGCAATATCCGAATCACCATCAAGCGTCTCCGTTAGATAAGCCATCTTTGCTAGTCTTTCAATAACAACTGCATTTCTAATTGCTTCATCAATGGTTTCACCCCAAGCAAACGGGCCATGATTTCTAAGCAAAGCTCCTGGACTTGATAAATAATCTCTATCAGCAAATTCTCTTGCAATGCTTAAACCTGCATTCTTTTCAAACTCGCCATATATCTCTTCTGATGAAAGTGGCTTTGTACAAGGTATATCACCAAGGCAGAAATCCGACTGTGAAATACCATATGCAGGAATTGCTCTACCAACCTGAGCCCAAACTGTAGCAAATTCAGAATGCGTATGCACCACTGCTCTAACTTGCGGAAATGCCTTATACACTTCAAGATGTGTATATGTATCGGATGATGGTTTTAATACACCATCAATTGTATTTCCATCAAGATCTAACACAACCATCTTTTTAGGAGACAACTCATCATATTCAACTCCACTTGGTTTAATAACCACTAATCCCGACTCTTTATCAAGCGCACTTGCATTACCCCATGTGAATTCAACAAGTCCAAGCTTCTGAAGTCTCTTATTCATATCACATACTTGTTCTTTTAATTCTTCTAACATAAGCTACCTCCTTCTCGCGTAAAAACTCTATTACCGACCTAATTTCATGGCAATAATCCAATACATTCCCAATATCAAAACCCATTAAACTGCCTATAAATATTATACCACCTTACGTGCCATTATTAAACATTTATTCCAAGAAATTTATGTACGCCCAGGCCCCCGCGAAGAATATATTTTCTCTATGGGACCGTTGCGGGTCTCGGTACTTAGCAAGTAAGTGATGATTGGTTATATATATTGGTAATTCGCATAACGCGAAGCGTTATGTAATAAAAGAAAATAGCGACTGTGATTGAGTGTTTACACTCAGAATCATGGTCGCTATTTTCTTTTATTATGTAATATTTGTATTATACGAATTACCGATAAATGTAACATCACAATCACCGCTTACGAGCTTAGTTCCGCTAGGGGCAGCCCGCACCGTGCGAGAGCTGAGTCACAGAGAGACAATATATCTTTGCGGGGGCCTGGGCGTACATAAAACACCTATAGATGTTTAATATGGCACGTAAGGTGGTTTAATACTCTGATACGTAATTTAATGGGTTTACTACCTGGCCATTTACGATTACTTCGAAATGGAGATGTGGGCCTGTACTGTTACCTGTACTTCCACTAAATCCAATACGCTGTTTCTGGGAGACTTTATCGCCAGCAGAAACTGAGATTGAACTTAAGTGACCATATCTTGTACAGATACCATCTGGATGCTGTATAAGAACGCTTAGTCCATATGATCCATTCCATCCAGCACTAAGAACTGTACCACCACAACTTGCATATACTGATGTACCCGTTGGAATACCCCAGTCATGTCCTAAATGGAAATCTCCGAATACTGCTCTATATCCAAACCCCGAAGTAGTATGTCCACCTGAAATAGGTCTAATAAAAGATGGGGCAATTGCTGTACCCTTTGCTATAACTGCTGGTACTGCTTCCTTAATTGTTTCTTCTTCAACAATCTCGTGAGTTGATTCCATACCGTCAACATATGTTGTGTCAACAGTAATTAATCTGTATCCCTTTTTCCCCTTACTAATGGTTTTTTCTTCTCCCTGATACATTGAATCATCTTCAATAATCTTAGGTTCAGCTCTATAGTATTCCTTTCTGCTGCTTCGTTTCTTTGTAGAAACGGAAAGTTCAGCCTTTGGAACCATAATATTAAACATGTCACCAACATAGATTGTACTGTCTTCAGTTAAATCTTCATTAATTTCAAGAAATTCCTTAACATACATGTCATGATCATTTGCTATAGTTGATATGCAGTCGCCAGGAGCAACTTCATATCGCTGAATTGTAGGTTTAGCTTCTGTAAGTTCTGTATATACTTCGTCAGTTGATTTAATATCAGTTTCATTTGCATATGTTGATATAAGTTCCATATTTGTAGCAAATGCCATCCCTTTCAAATCACCTTCTGTTTCCTCTGAAGCTGAATCAACACTTATGCTATAACTTTCCAAATGTTGTGTTGGGTTTTCCTGTAATGTAACATTATATTGATTATTTGTATCATACTGACTCTTAACTCTATTTAAAACATCAACAGCTTCTTCCTTTGTATTAAGAATCATGCTATGCCCATCAACATTAAGAATGTACGCTTCTTTCTTTTGACTTACAGGCATTTTACTTTGCTCTAAAACTTTTACAGCTCTTTTCTTAATAGTAGCCTTATCAGTCTGATTAGCATCCTTCTTCTGTTTTTCAATTTTAACATCAGGCTTCATAAATACGATATTTTCAGAATTCTTTGTAATTTCCATTCTGGCATCATCAACAATTTTCTCAATATCGCTTACATCCTTAGCAACGCCAATCTTTTGATTATTTAGTTTTACAACATAATAACCATCTAATCTTTCTTTTAAATCAAATTCCTTAAAGTCCTCATTTAAAAATAAAAATGCTAGTGTACACAATCCTGCGCCCATATACACAAGCTTCATTTTCTTATGATACTTAGTTATCTTAAACATTGGTAACCTCCATAGCCTTAACTATCTTTTCAATAGTCTCTTCTACATTAAGACCACATTCATTAATAGTTATATCCGCATATTTTTCATATAACGGAATTCGCTCTTCATATATAGCCAAAAGATCCTGTCCTTTTTTTGTAACAACACCTCTGCTTTTAATATTAGTTAGTCTCTTGTTTAATGTTTCATAATCTAGTTCTAAATAAACAATTGTACCAATATTTGATAAGTGTTCCATGGCTTCCTTTCCATAAACAACACTACCTCCTGTTGCTATAATTGTCTTATTAACATTTAGAGATGCATTAACTCTATTTTCAACCTCTATAAAACCTTCAACTCCATCTCTTTTAATAATATCTTTTAAAAGGCATCCTTCTTCTTCCTGAATCACAATATCTGCATCGACAAATTTATATCCTAATATCTTTGCTAAAATAACCCCTACTGTACTCTTTCCAACTCCCGGCATTCCTATTAAAACTATATTATCTTTCATGTCTACCTCTAACTTAGTATTAAATTACTACTATCTAGTATACTATTTATAATTCTTCTTTTATTGCAAGCATAATCTGCGGCAACAACTGTTTCTTTCTTGAAACAACACCTTCGAGTAAGAATGTATCACCATCAGTTTTAATCTCATAACCTCTTTCTATCAAATCCTCTGCCTTTGATCCTGCATAAAGAAGTTTTGTATCTTCTGTCAAAATATTGGTTAACATAAAATACATTGCATCAAGGCCAGAGCCCTTACTAATTTTATCAATGTAATCATGCATTCTATTTTTAACCGCATCAAGTTCTTCTTCACTCATTGAACATATCTGTCCAATACCGAACTTAACTCCATCAATTGTAAACTGCTTATAATCCTGATAGAATATAGCTTCCGCTGTTTTACTCTTAAGATTACTTCCTGCAGTAAACATATCAGTTGCTAATTTTTCTATATCACAACCTGCTATCTTAGCGAGGTCTTCTGCTGCACTCTTATCAATTTCTGTACATGTTGGCGATCTAAACATCAAAGTATCAGAAATAATTGCTGATAATAATAAACCTGCAATTTTCTTAGGAATCTTCACTCCCTGTTCATTAAACATCTGTTTAATAATTGTAGCGCAACAACCTAAAGGTTGATTTCTAAAAAATACAGGTGAAACTGTTTCAACACTTCCAAGTCTGTGATGATCAATTATTTCTAAAATCTCAGCATCAGAAATATTATCAACCGCCTGAGCTCCTTCATTATGATCCACCAATATAAGCTGCTTCTTTCTAGCACCAAGCAAGTTTCGTCTAGAAATCATACCAACATACATTCCATGATTATCAACAATAGGAAAATCTCTATATCTTTGTTTTGCCATTATTTCCTTGATATCATCAAGATAATCCTCTGTTTTAAATGTAACAATATTTCTTGTATGCATAAAATAACTTATAGGCATACTTTGATTTACTAATCTTGCTACAGTATATGCATCATGGGGTGATACTATAATTGTACAATCATTTTCCTTAGCTAAATTAATAACTTCATCTTCAAGTTCAGAGTTATTACATACAGCTAAAACTCCTGCTCCTGATTTAACAGCAAGAAGCTGAGATTGAGTTCTATTTGCTAATATAACAAAATCACCTTTGTTTATTTCTCCTTCAAGATACCATTTATGTGCAGCACCTACAATTACTTTACCATGAATATAATATTCTTCCGGATTTCCAACAACCACTTCACCATCAAGAGTTTCTGCTATATTAGAAATCTTTGTATGTGCTCTTGAAAGAATTTCATTATCATATACGTCCATGTATGACTGAGCAATTCTTTCAGTTGTAATAATACCTTCAAGTCTTCCACTTCTTACAACTGGAAGTGTAACAACATCAAGTTCCTTCATCATCATCCAGGCTTTTTTTAATGAAATTGTTCTATCAACACCAGGTGTTTTTCTAATTTCAATATTCTTAACCTGAGTTGCAACATCCGGTACATATTCAGGTAGTTCTGCCTTAAAATGGTCTAAAACATAAGCTGTTTCTCCATTTACATGTCCCGCTCTCTTAGCCTCATAAACAACTTCTTTATCTTTATTAATTTTATTCTTTAAATATGCATAACTAATTGCTGAACATATAGAATCTGTATCTGGATTCTTGTGTCCAATAACCATTACAGTCCTAGCCATATTATCACCACCATTATTTTTCATTATTCGTAATTTCAATCGAAGTTACAATATATTTCTTATTGTTTTCATCATATTGCACACGCAAATTGAAATCACAATCATAACTTCCTTCATACTCACTAACATAGCTACTAAAGTTCAAATCATCCTTTGAAGTATCAGACTTAACTGAAAAACTATAACTGCATCTCGCTATTAGTCCAAGTTCTCCCTTTGAATTAAAATTAATAATATGCGTCTTTACATCCGATAAATCAAATGAATCAATTACATATAGTGAACTGTCTATATCTGTTTCAAAATCCTTTTTATAAAGGATTTTTCTAACTTTCTTATATTCATTCTTCAAGGCTTGCTGTGCCCCATCTGAAAAATAACCACTTACTGATTTATACCCAGATTTATCTTTCTGTGCATTAAAAAATGCTACAATAAAATCATTAATGTCTTTTTCAAGACCCTGATTATACTCATCTTTTAATGTTCTACTTTCATTTTTAAGATCTATTATTTCACCATCTTTTTCTATCTTCTTTTTGAAAGTACTTTCTGTATAGGTTGAGTCTAAATAACAATCATGCGCTCCACTAAATATTTTATCTATCTTATAAATATCATATTTAATCTCATTACCACTATCATCTTTTTCAGTAACGCTATCATTAGGTGTAAGTTTTTTACCATCAAGCATAAAATTTTCACCACTTACAATTTTAAACTCAACATTCTCAACAATCGAATCATCTAATAAAACTTTCCACTTTGGGAATATACTATTAGCAACTCTTTTCTTAACAAGCTTTATACTTAGTTTTTCCTTTTTGTTAGTATAACCATTAGTATAACTTACTGTTACAAGTGAAAATCCTTTCTTTTTAACTGCCTTACTAACCGTATAATCAGCAAATGTAACTTGAGTCTTTTCATTTTTCAACTTCTTCTTAAACATCTCGTAATTAACATTATCTGTTTCTTCGATGTCCACGTACTTATACATTTCCTTAAAATCACTTCTTAAGTAACACTGAAAGTACTCTTTAGCAATAATTTTAGCATTCGATCTATTTTCATATATAGCTATGAAACCACCAAGTATAATACATGCCGCTATAATAAACATTCTTATACTACTCTGTAATAATGATGATTTTGCAATGGCTCTCATTATTTTTTTCACTAAATAAACTCGCCTTCCTCTCTTTTTACATCAAAATACCTCTAATAGTTTACCATAATTATGTAAACTAGTCAATTATTCCTGTAAATCAATCATCTCAAAAATAATAAACTATTCTCCATTACCAAGTTTATACTTTACTCTTGTTTTTTAGCAAATAATTCATTATACTAATTTTAGTTTTATCAAAGGAGATTTATACATATGGATAATCAGGACATATTTAAAGAAAGCTTACAATCACTTATTGCGTATGCAAAAGGCAATGATTTTAAGTTAGAAATTGAAGATATTAAAAATTCCTTTAAGGATTTTAAAGATAACGAAACTGTAATTAATGAAATTTGTGCTTATCTTGAATCTGAAGGTATTAAAATAAATAACTACGAAGTTAAGGAAAATGTATTATCATTTGTTGATGTAAACGAAGATAAGAAAAATGATACAGTTTATCCTGAAACTGTTACTAGCAATAAAGAAAAGAAATTCGTTGAAATGTATTTAAACGAATTAAAAGAACTTGGAGAAAAAACTCCTGAAGACATTGAAAAACTTGCAGAAAGCTATCTTAATGGCGATGCTAATGCAAAAGATGAACTTATTACTTCATGCCTTTCTCTCGTTTCAATTATCGCAGCTGACTATGATAATAAGGGCTTAACATCAGGAGATGTTTTATCAGAAGGTAATATGGGACTTATTGAAGGTGTATCTACTTATGTTGGCGGAAGTTTTATTAACCACATTACAAATTCAATTAAGAAATCAATCGAAAGAGCCATTGAAGAAGAATGCATGATTTATTCAAATAATCAGGATTTCACAAACAAGATGAATAAACTTGATGAATTATCAAAAGAGCTAACTAATGATGATAAAGCTCCAAGCACTTCTGCTCTTGCAAAAGCAATGAATCTATCTGAAGATGAAATAACAATTATGTTAAAGGAAGCCATGAAGGCTCTTTACAAAGATGAAGAATCTGAAGGAAAATAATATTAATCACAAAAAAGCAGCTATGGTACATAATGTACCTATAGCTGCTTTTCTATAATTAGCGTTTACACCACATACTAAACAGTAAAACATACTGCCAATATAACCCAACATAAACTTATGATTAGTAATCTAGATAATCCCTTTCCTTTAAAACCGCCTTTTATATCTCCATAATATATAAACTCTATAAAGCCATAAACTACAGCTGAAATAATCAAACCACATATTACACTTATACCAGAAATATTAGTTCTTGTTATTCCACCAAAAAATCCCATACTATATATTCCAACCATACTAACTACAAATAATTCCATTGGGAACAAAACTATATTAAATGTATATGCTTCTCCTGCTCTCTCAGTTTTTCTCATATTGTAAATTTTTATCGCAATTAATAAAAATAATATAATTAAACCCACATATATTAATATTCTACAAGACACGTTTATATCTGTTATATCTGTTATATTTCTATATGAATTAGTTTCTATTTTGCATCCTTCTATACTTCCATCAGAAGGAATATTTCTCAAATGATACTTTGTAACTTTTTCATGAGCCCCTCTTCCATACATTACAAAATCTGTAAATGGAAACAGTGTTACTATTATACCAATTATATTTTCAAGAGATTTTGTAATACGGATAATTAAACTTTCAAGTATAGATTCTTCTTTTCCAAACCTTTCTAAAATTGCAAGTGAAATAGAAAATATTAATGGTCCGATATGAACGGTAAATATGTTTACCAAAGCAGTAAAACCTGTACCTGCTAAAAAAACTGCAATTGCACTTATTAAATATATAACCAAATAATAATATATATTTAATAAATATACTGGAATCAAATTAACAAATACAATAGGAACAAACTTCCCGCCAAATTTAACACCACAGACAACTAATCCCAGAATCTGAGCAATCGTATATGCACCTATAACAATAATAAAACTTCTTATTAATCTACTTATAAACTGAGAAGTTCTACTTTCAGGTCTGCTAAAATAAAAGTCAACTTTACTTTTATCATTTAAATACGTATAACCTCTAACAGTTTCAATTACAGCAATAAGCATTAAGAATAATTTAACCGTTCCTGAAGCAAATAAATCAAACAAATCTTTAAAGCATAAATATTCATACCAATTACTTAGACCTTTTATTTTTGTAAATACTACAGAAGTATATTCAAGTGTAACTCTTCTACCACTACTGTCCCACCAAGATCTTGATTTATCTGGATCTAAGATAGTAACGAAAAAACATAATAAGAAAAAGAAAAAGATTTGATATAGTACATACATATAAAAATCTCTTTTTAAATCAAATTTAAAAGATCCTTTATTAATTTTTTTCTTAGTAAATAAGGTTTTTGAATTCATAACCAACTACCTCCGTTTCACTAATAAATATTTCTTCCAAAGTAAGTGGAATCATCTCCATAAACTGTGGGTTTAGATTTAATAAAGTATTCTCAATTTCATCTCTATCTCCTCTAACAGTTATAGTTTTAAGTCGTCCTCTTTCATTAATATTCATAAGCTCTAATCCAGCATTTTTTAATACTGTATTTAAACTTAATCTATTTTCATCCTCTTCTCTTAGGACAATTTGACACTTATGAGTTCTTAATTTTAAGCTATCTAATTCATCAGATAAAAGAATTCCACCTTTATGCATTAATCCTATATCATCACACACATCTTCTAGTTCTCTTAAGTTATGAGAAGCAATAATAACTGTTAATTTTCTTTCAGTCATATTACTAGCAATAATTGATTTAACAGCTTGTCTCATAACTGGATCAAGTCCATCAAATGTCTCATCCATAAAAATATACTCTGTATTAGCACTCATTGCTAAAATAACAGACATTTGCTTTTTCATACCTTTTGAAAATGTTCTTATCCTTCTTTCACCATCAAGGCCGAAATCCTGTAATAATTCAACAAATTTTTCCATACTAAAATTAGGATAATAATTCTTATAATATTCAGCCATATACATTCCTGTAGCATTTGGATAAAAGAACTGTTCATCAGAGATATAAAAAATCTTTTTCTTTATATCAGGATTTTCAAACACCGGTTCATTATCAATATATATTTCTCCATAATCAGGTTTATATACACCAGCTGCCATTCTAAGAAATGTAGATTTACCAGCTCCATTTGTTCCAATTAAACCAAACACTCTACCATCTTTGATATCTAAGGAGATATTATTAACAGAAACAATATCTCCAAATCTTTTTATAACACTATTTGCGCTTATCATTCCTTACTTATCTCCTTTCATCTTTTTTATAAATGTCTGACACATATTTTACAAATTCTTTTTCATCAACATTTAAAAGCTTAGCCTTATTTATTACTGTTTCTAATTCAGTAATCAACTCGTTCTTCTTTTTATTAAGTGTATCAGTTCCTGCTGCAACAAAGCTTCCTCTACCTCTGATTGTATAAATCCATCCTTCTCTTTCAAGAGTTTCATAGGCTCTTTGTATAGTATTAGGATTGATAGAAAGTTGCATTGCAAGCTCTCTTACTGATGGCATAGCCTCATCCGTTTTAAGTATACCCATTAATATCAATTCCTGAAATTTTGAAACAATTTGTTTATAAATTGGACGTCTGTCCTTATAATCTAAAACAAACATGTCCTTCCCTCCTTATAAATTTGTTGTTTTCGTAATGTTGTGATAGTAATACTGTATTGCTTTTGTGTCAACTGTACTAATTATATTAGTACAGTTATAGCACAGTGGATTATATTTGTCAATAACAAATGCAAACTAAAAAAACCAAGGAACCATATAGTTCCCTGGTTTAAATTCTTGAACGCTTATATTTTTTACTCTATTTTTCTATTAATAGAATATTAATATCTGCTCCACCTTTTATACCATCAACAGTTCCCTTGTCAGTATACTGCCACATTGAAAAATGATATGGAGTCTGTGGTAATCCAACATAATCAGCATACCATATATCATATTTCATTATTTCAGACATATTTAACTGCTGGTCTTCCCAAAGCATATTTGCATAAATCATTACTTCATATCCGGCATCAGCTATTGTATTACAAAACGCTAATGTATTCTTAGTAAACTGTTCTTTTGTAATTCCCTTTGTTCTTGACTTATCATTATATACAATTTCTGGATCATAAACTATTGGCATTCCCAGTTCTTGGTCTTTAACATGTTCAAGTACAAAGTTAGCTTCTTCAATGGCCTCATCCTCTGTTATAGCCTGCGAAAAGAAGTATACTCCTACATCAAGTCCACTTCTGTTAGCAGCCTTTATGTTATATTCATATTTTTCATCAAGGAATATCTCGCCTTCTGTATAGCCTCTATATCCAAGTCTAATCATGGCGAATTCATAACCTTCTTTTTCGACTTTGTCCCACTTAACTTTTTCCTGGTATTTTGATACATCAACTCCTAGTTTATATGTGTACTTTTCATCTTCATATGTCATCTTTCCATCAACTTTTATGAATTTATCTAAATCATATTCTATTGGAATTGCAGCCTCATCAACATGCATATGATGAAAAATAAGACTTCCATCTGCATACGTCATGCTTCTTCCTAAAGATTCTGGTTCATCGTACAAATAATCAGTTGTTTCTGTTTCGTCAAAAGTTTCATTTTCGCTCTGTCTTCTTCTTTCAACATCACTTTTCTTACTACAACCTAAACAACTACTTCCTAAAACAAGAATAGCTAAGGACATCGCTATTAACTTATCTCTATATCTTTTTCCTACAAACTCATTTTTCATCAACTTTATATATAAACAGATGCTAATACACCTGCCTTCTCCTTTCGAAACAAACTCTCTAAAAAAGTATATAAAAAAACTAATAAATTGTCAAAGTTTACTTAACATAAAAAGGGCACATACCTAAGTATGTACCCTTAAAAAATCTTGAATTATAATTTTGAATAACCGTATCCATTAACCATAGCATCAAGCTTAATCCCCTTCTGACAATATGGACACTCCTGTGGTTTATATGTCTGATATCCTGGAAGATCTTTCTCTCTGAAAACTGTATCAACTGTATATCCATCAACTTCTTCAGTTGCACTAAATATTGCTGATATACCTTCAATTATTCCTCCATAATACTGAATACACTCAATACTTCTTCTAATTGTTTTACCTGTTGTTGCTGAAGCAAGTAATAATATACAATGCTTTCCATTAACTTCAGGTATTAAATTATCTCTAAAAATCATCTGTCCATTTGTATTAAACTCTGGTGTTACAATATAAATAGTCTGATGAGCATTATAAGATATGTTACCTGCATTAGATAATTCATCTGCAAGATAAGCACCTATTACTTCTGTACCATCCATACATATAATAGTATCAACCGGTGTACTTACCATGTACTTATTCTTAAGTTCACTAGCAACAGCTCTTGCTTCACTCTGTCTTGTTTTAATGGTTGTCATATCCATATAAAAATTAATATGAGAGTGATTAGTAGCAAAATGTCCCGGTATAATTTTAAGTGCTACATTGTTATTAGTTGGTGATTGGATTTTTACTGTTCTATCTTCCATATCAGTGCCCTCCTCCTTGTGTAATTTACATCACGTCATTTATATAGTCTATTATAACATAAAAGATACATATTTCCATATGTATCTTTTACGCTTTTATATTTATATTATTTTACGAACTCTTTTACCTTTGTGTAAATGCCTTCACCATCAAGACCATATTTCTTAATAAGTTCAAGAGCTGGACCTGATTCACCAAATACATCATAAATACCAATCTTCTTAACTGGTACTGGATTTGATTCAGCAAGACAATCACAAACAGCACTACCAAGACCACCGATAACTGAATGTTCTTCAACAGTAACAATCTTACCTGTTTCCTTAGCACAAGCCTTAATTAATTCTTCATCAAGAGGCTTGATTGTGTGAATGTTTACTACCTTAGCGTTAACACCATCAGCAGCAAGCTTTTCAGCAGCTTCAAGTGCAAAGTGAACTAAAAGACCTGTAGCTACAATTGTAACATCACTACCTTCTCTTAATACTTTACCCTTACCAACTTCAAACTTTTCATCTTCTGATGTAATGTTTGGCATAGCAAGACGACCAAATCTCATATAAACTGGACCGTCAATTTCATAAGCTGCTTCAACAGCCTTAATAGCTTCATTATAATCACATGGATTAATAATTGTCATACCAGGAATTGTTCTCATAAGAGCAATATCCTCGTTACACTGATGTGTAGCACCATCTTCACCTACTGAAATACCAGCATGTGTAGCACCAATCTTAACATTAAGATGTGGATAACCGATACTATTTCTAACCTGCTCGAAAGCACGACCTGCTGCGAACATAGCAAATGAACTAGCATATGGAACAACACCTGTTGTAGCGATACCAGCTGCAATACCCATCATATCGCATTCAGCGATACCACAGTCAATGTGCTTTTCTGGATATTCTTTCTTGAACATACCTGTCTTTGTAGCTGCTGCAAGGTCAGCATCTAAAACTACAATATTATCATGTTTTTTAGCAAGAGCGACAAGACCTGCGCCGTATCCTTCTCTTGTTGCGTACTTCTTTACATCTGACATAAACTTTCACCCGCTTTCTTTAATTCTTCCATAGCAGTTGCATACTGCTCATCGTTAGGAGCTGCGCCATGCCAGCTTACCTGATTTTCCATGAATGAAACACCCTTACCCTTAACAGTCTTAGCAATAATAGCTGTTGGGCAACCCTTTGCTGCTTTAGCGTTAGCAAATGCAGATGCAATTTCATCAAAATCATTACCATTAATGTTTACAACATTAAAACCGAATGCCTTAAATTTTTCATCAATTGGATATGGGCTACATACTTCTGAAATCTCACCATCAATCTGAAGATTGTTATTATCAACGATAACTACAAGGTTATCAAGATTTCTTGAAGCAGCAAACATTGAAGCTTCCCATACCTGACCTTCCTGGATTTCACCATCACCAAGAAGTGTATATACTCTATAATCTTTACCAGCCATCTTACCAGCAAGTGCCATACCAACTGCTGCTGAGATACCCTGTCCTAAAGAACCTGATGACATGTCAACACCTGGTGTATGCTTCATATCTGGATGACCCTGAAGATAAAAACCTGTGTGACGAAGTCCTAATAAATCTTCCTTAGGGAAATAACCTCTCTCTGCAAGTACAGAGTAAAGACCTGGAGCTGTATGACCCTTTGATAATACAAAACGGTCTCTGTCCTCCCACTTTGGATTCTTAGGATCAATATTCATTTCTTCAAAATACAGATATGTGTAGATATCTGCTGCAGAAAGTGATCCGCCTGGATGACCTGACTTTGCGCTGTGAAGAGCAGTTACAATACTTTTTCTAACTTCAACAGCTGTTTTCATAAGTTCGAGTTTTTCCATCTTATTTCATTCCTCTTTTCTTTATATATTGTTTTTATAGAACTAAATCCTATATAATCACCATTTAATAAAAATCAGCTTCTTTAAGTACATTAAATCCGTCATTTTTGTTTTTGCCAAATACCTTACGCATTAACTTATGAGAAGCCTTTCTCATAACCGAATCCATAATGTCTTCGATATCTTCTTCTGATAAGCCATTTCTAATACCATACTCATCATCAATTCTAGCATAAAGAGCAAGCGTACCTAAATCATCAACAACATAATTATTCTGTTTTGCATAATCCTTAGCATACTTAACCCACTCATTAATATCATAGTCTTTTACAACAATCTGATTATCAAACATCTGATCAAGATCTGGATAATCATCAAGGATTCTATTAAGTGAATCACCTTCATCCTCTAAGACTACAATCATATCATCAGTATAGTACTGCATTGAATCAATAAGTTCTTCAATTGCATATTCATTAAGAAGACCTGCATTTTCAATAATAAGATCACTACCTATAAGCTTCTGCATATACTGTGAAATACCCTTCTTATTGAAAACCTGCGCATTAACCTTGGCAATCTTTCTACCAATGCGCTCACGTCTCTTATTAACAGTTTTTAAAATATCAATTGCAAGTGTTGTCTTACCTGACTTTTCATCACCCATAACAACGATATTACCTGCAGTTGATGCACCATCACTAACATAGTCCTCTGTCAAATTAATAATAGTCTTTACTATCTTATTCTGAAGTCCAGCCACATTTACAAAGTTGGAGAACAAATCTTCTTCCTCCTTTGAAAGGAATCCTTCATACTGTTCCTCAAGGCCACCCTTCTTAATAGTTCTTTCTTTTCCATGCTGTTCTTCATCAAAAGAAGCACTTTCATATGGATTTGAATCATCCACTTCTTCATCAGATTCCTCAATTTGTCTTTCTATTTCATCATCATTCAAATCTGTCGGACTCTGTTCATCATGGAAAACTCTATCCTCAACTGTATCTAAAGGCTTATCATTAACTTTCTTGTTTTCAATAGCCTTATTAATATCATCTTCATTAAGATTAATTTCCGCTGTGTCATCAATCTTAGTTCCTGTAAGTTTAATATCTCCTGCTGCCGCTGCCATAGCAAGTCCTGCAGCAAATTCCTTTGCAAAATCCTCTTCAACTTCCTTTGCCTTTTTATCAGCAATTGTATTAACCTTAGGATCAACAACATCTGATAAAGCCATGCCTTTTTCTTCTTCACCATCAAGAGCTTTAAGATCTTCTAATCCTTCTTCATCTTCAAGTTCATCTAAGGCCTGTTCTTCGGATTTAGAATATTCAGATACGCTATCAACTTCAGGTTCTTCCTCTGCTTCAACCTTATCTTCTTCAGGTCTTGCAAATGAACTAACCACTTCTGGTTTAATTGTTTCTTCTGTATCTTCTTTAGTTTCTTCTGTATTTATTTCTTTAACTTCATCAAATTCCTCTTCAACTTCTTCATCCGCTTTGGATTTTGCCTTCATTTCAAAATCATCTTCATAATCATCAACAAAGCCATCATCTTCGTCTTTTTCATTTTCATCAAGGCTTTCAGAAATATTTAAAGCAAATAATCTGCTAAAGCGAGAAATAAATCCTCTCTTAGGTTCTTCTTTTTCTTCTGTAAAATCATTAAGTTCAACAGGCTCTCCATCCATTGCTTCATCTATTAATGTTTCACCTGCTAAAATACTAGCCACTGAAGATTCATCTTCTAAATCATCTTCTTTTACTTCTTCATTCTTTTTAGGAATCTCTCTCTCAACATCATTTACAGATTTAATAACCTCTATTGGTTTGGTATCCCCTAATGATTTAACATCCTCTACAGGCTTAATATCCTCCACAGGAGCAACTTCCTCAGTTACTAGCTTAATATCCTCCACAGAAGTTGCTTCCTCAGTTACCGGTTTAATAATATCATCTAAAGGATTTGTATCTTCTACTGGCTTATCATTTACAACTGTGATAAGTCCAGTCTTTTTATCGATTGTCATAACACCAACTAAAGCTTCAGTTTCAGGTTTTTCAACATCAACTTTCTCCACTGAGCTTGCTGGTTCTTCAGCAGTAGTCACTGCCTCTTCAACTGACTTTTCTTCTTCAGAAATATCTTTTTCTTCTTCAGCAACTTCTGCAAGTTTATTCTCAGCTGCTTCTCTTGCAGCCTCAGCTTTTTCTTCCTCAAGTTTAGCTAAAGTTTCCTTAACTCTGTTCAAGTCAGCTGTTTCACTAATAATATCCTTTGAAACAACAACTTCAGACATACCTGTAAGAATCTCCTCTGTCATGTCAATTTCAGGAATATTATCAATTATATAATTAGTTCTTTCTAACTTACTATCTTTTTCAGCATCTAAATCAGACTTGCTATCACTGTTCTTTTCAATAACCAAATCACCTGGTTTAGAAATACTCTTAATATTTGAAATATCAGGAATAACTCTTGTTGCACTTAAATCAGCAGTTTTAGCAAGGCTATCACTTTCTGGTATTTCAACCTTTGGTATTTCAACCTTTGGAACCTCAACCTTAGGTGGCTCAACTTTTGGTGCCTCATTCTTTTTCTTGATATCATCAATATTCATTCTTGGCACATACACAGTTGGATTAGGTACACCAAGACTTGGTGCTGAACCTAAAGCATTCACACCTGGAACATTAACTCCAAAGTGAATTCCACCTGTTTTAATATTTGTTTCCTTATGATGTTCCTCAGGTTTAATATCTTCTACAGGTTTTGCTTTCTTCTTGGCAAAACTCTCTGATTCTTCATAATCATCTATAAATCCGTCATCATCAACCAAAGGATTATTATCTTCTACTGTCTCTTTAGCAAATGCTGAAACATCCGTATCCTCTTCATCTACAGATACTTCACTTACATCTACTCCATCAGTAGTTTCTTCAGCCATAGAACTAATAGCATCATTTTCAAATTCTGCAGCAGCCTTTGCTATCTCTTCTTCAGCTATGGATTGAGCTGCAACAAATGCACTCTCAGCAGCAGCTTCCTCAACAGCCGCCTCAGCGTTATCCATAGTTTTAACAGTAGCATCAACCGTACTAGAAGCTAAAATTCCTCTAGACTCTAAATCTCTTAATACTTCCTCTAAAGATAACTGTCCTGTAAGCTGATTAATATCTTTTTCCTCATCAGTATATGATGCGAAATCAAGATGCATCTGTCCCTGAATCTGACTATCATCATCATTCATTACTTCTTCAAGATTTCTTGCAAGTTCTCTTTGCATCTTATCTTCATCATATGAGTCATGCATAATTCTCATATCTTCATAAGCCAAAGGCTGATTCTGAGAATATTCTGGAATGTTTCCATTAACCTGATTATTATCATAAGCAAAATCTGTACCATAATCTACCTGCTCGCTATATTCTGGCTGAGCCTGATAATAATCTTCGCTTTGATCATAACCATTATTAATGGCATGTCTTATATCACCTATTCGCTTAGTAGCATATTCATCCATCAAACCATCCTGATAATACTGTCCGTTCTGGTATGCATTATCAGCTGGGTATGCTACTTCGTTTTCATAATAATCATTATTTGTATAATATCCATCTTCAGCATAGTCAGCTTTTTCATCAATATATCCACGACCTTCATCACCGTATATGTCTCCATATCCAAAACGATCAAATCGTCTATCGTATCTCTCCTGCTGACCTCTTGTAAGTGGCTTATACATCTTCTTTAGTTCCATGGCTTTATCAACATATTCGCCTTCATTAAACCATAAACTAATTTCATCACATTGCGCTACACAACTTTCAATGTCTCCGGCTTCATGATAAAGTTTTGCTAGTTCATATCCCCATCTTTCATCCATCTCTTCACGATTAAATGCTTCAAGAATTGGGATTAATGAATTTACATCCTTTCCTTTACCCTTTTCAATCTTATACTTTAAGATATACTGAGCATTGTCATGAGGTGCCATATCTACAAAGTCTCTATAAAAATCCTCTGCATCAATATAATCCTTTAGTTTAATGGATAAAACTGATAGTCTGTACGCTAATTGTCTTCCCATAGGAGTACGTTCATAAGCACAAAGTAAAACCTGCTTTGCCTTATCATACTGTCTGTTTGCCTCATATGCATCAGCTACAGTTATAAGCATTGAATTACTCTTAACCTTACTCCAATCTATGGTGTCTGCTATCTTAGCGGCAACCTTATAATCTTTTTTTGCAACCATCTTTTTTATTTGGTCTGATTTAATACCATACTCGTATTTATCCAAAACTATCCACCTCAACAATTATGTCATTTATGTACGCAAAAATACAGAATAATTTTACCATAATACCTAAATCTATTCAACATTTAGAGCATAAAAAAAGATTATCGAATTAATTTTGTGCTAATTCGATAATCTTTATATTGTTCAACCACCAAACTCTAGAATTTAATTTGTTTTTACTTTACATTTCTTTCATTTGTACTACTATCATCAACAATCTTACCATCTGAAATTCGTATTATTCTATCACATTTATCAGCAACATCGTCTTCATGTGTAACAATAATAACAGTTTTCCCATCATCGCACACTTCTCTTAATACATTCATTATATTCTCTGTATTTTCCTCATCTAGTGCTCCAGTTGGCTCATCTGCTAATATATACTTTGGATTGTTTACTAATGCTCTTGCAATTGCAACCCTTTGTTTTTCTCCACCTGATAATCCCTCTACTAATCGATTAATCAAATGTTCTATTTTCAACTGTTGTAATTTTTCTATAACAGTTTTTTCTATAATCTTTTTTCTTGCTCCACCAAGCAACATGGGTAATGCCACATTCATATATACCGTATCATCATTTACTAAACCAAAATCCTGCATTACAAATCCGAATGTTTTATTTCTAATTACTCCGAGATTACTTTTATTTGTAACTTTCGTCTCATCTATAATATATTCACCACTTGTTGCAGTATCAAGACATCCTATAATATGTAGCAATGTTGACTTACCCGCTCCCGATTTACCTCTTATAGCTATCATTTCATTATCATTGATTTTAAGGTTAACATCAGATAAAATAACTGTTTCATTTTCTTTCTTAATATTATAAATTTTAGATATATTTTTTAATTCAAGACTCATTTTCCTTACGCTTTCTGTTTATACATTTCTATAAGATTGCTTTTATATAATTTATATACAAATGGAATTGTTGTGATTGTAAATACTAATATCATAAAACATAGAACAACCAAATATTTACTCAGTGTTAGATTTCCACCCTCTGATAAAACCCAATCCCTTATTTTTGTATGTTTAATCAAGGCAATCATACACACCGATGAAATAAACAAAACAAAACCTATACGACCAAGTTCCATTAGTGCTAATTGTTTATTACTCATTCCATATATATAATATATAACGTAATCTTTCTGATTTCTAATATTAATCATACAATTAATACCACCAATTCCAGCAATTGTTAAGAGAGTGAATATTATAAGAACAATTCCATTAGTAAACAAAAATTGCTCATTTTCTTCTTTAAAGTTTCTTTCCAAATCATCAATATTGCTTATCGTACCATATTCTTCAAGTGTTGATATAATTTTCTTTTTAGATACATCTCTAGAAAAAAACAATATTTCACCATTATGTTGTTTTTTCATATCCAAATCATCATCTTCTAAACATTTAAAGTATTTACTTTTATATGGTACTATAAATTTTTTTAAATTCTTTGCCTTTGTAAATAAATCATCATAAGATGCCGCCCCACTATTAGACGATATATTAAAAGACATCCCATACTCATTTGGAGACATTCTTCCTATAATCTCTAAATATATCCCCTTTTGTTTATCAAGTAAAATCTTTTCTCCAATTTTACATTTATTATCTATCGCAACAGCCGGAATATTTTTATATGATTCAGAATAATCAAACCACTTTCCATCATCTAACACTAACTTAATATTCCTTATTAAACCATCTGAAAAGCCAGTCAAACAATGTGTTTTTCTTTCATCTTCACTATTCTCCACATATAAATCCGTTATTCTTCCAGACTCATATTTTTCATCAATACTCCTATACACATCATCCATTTCCACATCTTTATCAGCTGTCATAAATTCTGGCAAAGAAAAATAATACATATTTTTACCGTTATATAGTTTAGTTAATTCTACTTTTTCACCTACACTTTCTAGTTTACAAAGCATTGTAAGCATAAGGATAGATGACAAAAAAATCTGTAAAGCGATTATAATATAATACTTTTTATACTTTTCTATTATACCTAAAAACAATTCTATCATATACTTTTCTATTCCTTCACGTAATATATAGTGCTCTTTTTATGTTCTTTTCTAACAGCGAAATAAGTATAAACTAATAATATAATTAATACCACTATACATATTTCCACGTAAAACAAATTCAAATCAGCAATTAGTTCCTTACTAACCATCCACTTTTTCGTTCCTATAAATATTATTAACGAAAACATACAACTAACACTTAATATAAAAAACATTTTACTTATTTCAAACCAACGAACCATTAGTTCATTCGCGCCACATATCTTATATATATTGTATACTCTTTGCTGTTGCTTTATCCAATAAGAAATGATCATAAATGAATTAATTATAATTACGCAAAATATTAATAGTATTTCACCAAATTTCATCCAAAAGGACGAATTAAAAATAATCTGTTTGCTTTCTTTTATATTATATTTCTTAACAATTTTTTCATTTTTCAAAATACTAATGATTTGCTTTTTTATTATATTATTCTTGTCATTATAACCTAATCTAATATATTGTGTCTTATAATTATTTATGAAATACTTAACACTTGTTGATGCAGTTAAATAATCTTTAAATGATATAACTGCCCTTATTGGAAATTCTTTACCATCAATATTTATTTTTTCTCCTACTACAGTTTTATTATCATACGAATTTTCCTCTAATGTCATTTCATCAACTACCACACCTTCTCCCTCATCTTTTATATTATAGATTTTTCCTACTGTTCGTAAAATCTCATATGACTTATTATATTCTCCAATGATAATATTTCTATCATCCGATTCATATTCATCTCTGTTTTTTGCAACAGCCATTTGTATAATATTATCATCGCATAATCTATCACAAAGTTTTTCTACTTTTTCCTTAGTAACTTCAGTGCCTAAATATACATCAAAAAATAATTCCGATTCTTCTTTCTCATAACCATATGCAATATATCCCGCATAAAACAAAACACCAAAGGTTACAAACATCATACTTACTGATACAACAAAAAATGTAATCTTATTATATTTTATTAATCTTTTTAAATCATTTATTAAAATTTTTAAATAATTCATGAATTCCTCTCAAATCTAGTACATAACCATGTTTCATTTATATTTTTGTAATTATTTATTTATAGTTGAGTATCTTACTTCTGTCCAATTTTGAGCATTTTGATTTTTCTTTCCCTTATGAACACCTTTAGCTTTATCAGCACTTCTTATTTTTGCTGTTGCCTCACAAGTTCCATCCGATCCTTCACCACAAACTGCATCCCAACCATATCTAGTACATGTTGCAGTTTTCTTTTCTGAACCGTCAAATATTGATACTTTCACGTATGCTTCCGCTGTTTTGTAATATTCATTTGTACCATAATATGTCCATCCTGTTGCTGAATCTTTTAAAATCGGTACCCAATGAAATGATGCAGTCAATTTAGCATCCATATAATTAATAGCACTTACTGGCATAGCGGCCATTCCCAATAATAATCCCAAACTTACTATACCTACAAATCTTTTTGCTTTTCTCATTATACGTCTCCTTAATATTGTATTTTACATGATTATGTACTATATAATATAACTATTTGATATTCAAATAGCAACGTCATATAGTATATCACCCCCCCCACATTTTTTGTCAATTATAGTATAAAGTATCCAAAACGTATAAATTATCTTTATTATTATTTACACTCTCTATTTTTTGTATTCTTATATTTTTACCACATTTCATAAATTAAGGCATCAGCCCCAATATATTGTTGGAACAGATGCCAATAATTTCTTTGTATATTCTTTTTTAGGATTCTTAAAGATTTCTTCCTTTCTTTCGTATTCCACAACCTTACCCTTATACATAACCATGACCCAGTCACTTATATGCTCAACAACGGATAAATCATGAGAAATAAACAATAAAGAAATACCTCTTTCCTTTTGTATTTTCTTAAGTAAATTTATAATCTGTGCCTGAACCGAAACATCAAGTGCTGAAACTGGTTCATCACACACGATAAAATCTGGTTTAACTGCCAGTGCCCTTGCAATACAAATCCTTTGTCTTTGCCCACCAGAAAAATCCTTTGGATATCTATCAGCAAGTTCTCTTCTTAAACCACACTCTTCCATTATTCCATAAACATACTCATCAGCCTCTTCTTTTGGAACAATTTTATGTTCTAACACGCCTTCCTTAATTATGTCCAAAACTTTCATTCTAGGCGATAAACTTGAATATGGATCCTGGAATATCATCTGAGCCTTGGTTCTAAAATCTCTTAATTTTTCTTCACGCATTTCATAAACATCCTCACCAGCAAATACAATTTTACCATGAGTAATGTCTTGATAAAGTCTTAAAACACACTTACCTACAGTAGTTTTTCCACAACCTGACTCACCTACAAGTCCAAGGGTTTCCCCCTTCTTTACTGAAAAACTAACATTTTTAACAGCCTTAACATAAGACTTTTTTAAACTAAAGATACTCTTTTTAACCTCAAAAGACTTGCTCAAATTTCTAACATCTAAAATCACTTCATCTGATTCATGCTCTGAAAAAACACGTTTATTATTATCAACTAAAACCTCATCATTTATATTCCTACAATATGCATAATGATCTTCATTTAACATAACTTTTTCAGGATAATTTCCATCACACTTATCACATCTATATTCACATCTATCCTTAAAATAACAGGTATCTTCCATATCTATCGGACTCGGAACATTTCCCTTTATATTATAAAGACTTCCTCTGGGATTTTTTATGTCAGGTTTTGATCTTAATAGGCTCTTTGTATAAGGGTGCTTTGGATTTTTAAAAATCTCCTTCGCGCTTCCCCACTCAACAATCCTACCACAGTACATAACATAAATATAATCAGCCATTCTTGATACCACACCCAAATCATGCGTAATCATAAGAATACTGCTTTTCTCATCATCCTTAAGATCATTAAGAAGTTCTAATATTTGAGCCTGTACCGTAACATCTAGGGCTGTTGTAGGTTCATCCGCTATAATAAGTCTTGGCTTTGAAGCAAGAGCCATTGCTATAATAACTCTCTGTCTCATACCACCAGATATCTCATGTGGATACATGTCATATACTCTTAATGGATCATCAATTTTTACCTTTGTCAGCAAATCAATAGTCTTTTCCTTAACTTGAGAAGAACTAATCTCAGCTCTTTCCTGCTCGTACAATCTAACCGCTTCATCTAATTGATGTCCAATAGTATAAACTGGATTTAAACTCGTCATAGGTTCCTGAAAAATCATGGAAATATCGCGTCTTCTAAGTTTTCTCATTACAGATTCCTTAGCTTCATCGATATAAACTTCACCCTTTTTGGTATAAAGTTTTATTTTACCATCAGCTATGCGACCTTTCTTTTCATCAAGAAGACCCATAATAGAAAGTGCGGTCACTGATTTACCGCACCCTGATTCACCTACTAAACAAACAGTCTTACCTAAAGGCACTGTTAAATCAATTCCATCAACTGCCTTAAGTATACCTTTGTCTGTATCAAAATATGTTTTTAAATTATTAATTTCAAGAATATTCTTCTTAGAACTACCCATTCTAAGTCTCCTCATTTTATGTATCTTATCCAAAAATATTCAATAGATATCAATATATACTAATTCTTTAATCTATTAATAATTCAGACAATATATCATAATTCAGTTCTGCCTTCTAAGGCTCTAAGCAATGTTACTTCATCAACATTTTCAAGATCACCACCTACAGGTACACCACTAGCTATTCTGCTTATCTTAATGCCCGTAGGTTTAAGTAACTTACTAATGTACATTGCAGTTGTTTCACCTTCCACACTTGAGTTAGTTGCAATGATAACTTCATCTACATCTTTTTCAAGTCTGACTATTAACTCTTTTAATTTTATATCTTCAGCAAATACACCTGCCATAGGTGAAATAGCACCATGTAAAACATGATATACGCCATCATACTTACCTGTTTTTTCATACGCTGCTAAGTCTCTTGTGTTCTCTACAACCATAATCACTTTGTGATTTCTGTTTGGATTAGCGCATATTGGACAAACCTCACTATCTGATAAAGTGAAGCACTCCTTACAATATCTGACATTCGCTCTTGCTTCTTTAATCGTATCAGCGAGCAAATTCGCATCTTCCACATTCATGTTTAATATGTAATACGCAAGTCTTCCTGCAGACTTTGAACCAATACCAGGCAAGTTTGTTAATTGTTCAATTAATTTTGATATATAATTGCTATAATATTCCACTCTTATTTACCAAATAATCCTGATAATCCATCAATGCCATCTAAATATCCTGAGAATTTAGAAGCCTGAGCTGATGAAGCATCATCAGTCATCTTAATAGCTTCATTCATAGCTGCCATAATTAAATCTTCTAACATTTCAACATCATCTGGATCTACTACTTCCTTATCGATTTTAATTGACTTAACTTCCTTAAGTCCTGTAACTGTAACTTCAACAGCGCCACCGCCTGCTTTAGCTGTATATTCTGAGTTAGCCATCTGCTCCTGTGCTTCCATCATCTGCTTCTGCATCTTCTGAGCCTGTTTCATAAGACCACTCATGTTAGTTGGCATACCGCCACCATATCCTGCATTTCTCTTTGACATATCTAATTCCTCCATTTCTTTATTAGTCTTCTTCCTCTAAATCAATATTAAAGGGATTAATCGACCCATAATCTTCACTTTTATTATATACATCAGTCTCCATGATAATGGAAACATGAATTTCTTTTCCAGTATTTTTAGCAAGTGCCTCTTCTAATATTTTATCTTCGCCAGCATTTGCTAACATATCATAAGATGTTGACCCTTCCTTAATTGCAAGAACCAAGGTTCCATTCTTATCAAAATATTTCTTTGTTTTATCTATAAGAACTCTATGAAGTCCTGTAATATTCTTAGAAGCTGTAACTTTCTGCCAGTTATCAACGATATACTGTAAATCCTCTGGAACCGGCATTTCAAGCTTACCTTTTAGTTTTTCTTCTTTTTCAGCATCATTAGATTCTTCACTAACACCTGCAGGCTTTTCACCAGAAGCAGCTACATACTCGCCTCTTTCAAGTTTCCTTTCCATATTTTCAATACGATTAAGAAGTGATGTAACATCCTTTTCCATGCTAGGTTTAATAATCTTTATAATTGCAATTTCTAAAAGAACACGCTTACTACTTTGAAATTTCATTGATGCAAGTGTTTCTGATAAAACTTTTATGTATCTCATTATTATTGCTTCATCGAAAAGTTTTGCATCATTTGCCATCTGAGATAATTTTTCATCAGACATATCAACTATCGAAGACATATTATCAGAAACCTTAACTAATAAAAGATTTCTCATATACCATATGAAATCAGACGTAAACTGAGATAAATCTCTTCCTGCCTGTACCATCTCTTCAATGACATTTAAACTACCTGAAACATCCTCATCAACAATAGCACACAAAAGTCTTTCAAACACTTCTGTATCAACTGCGCCTAAAACCTCTAAGACGTTTTCATAAGTTAAATCTTCACCAAGATAAAATGCTATACATCTATCTAGAAGACTTAATGCATCTCTCATTGATCCATCAGCTGCTTTTGCAATATATCTTAAGGCCTTTTCCTCAGCATTAATACCTTCCGCATCCATAAGTTCCCTTAGTCTGTTATATATAACATCAAGACTAATATGCTTAAAATCATATCTCTGACACCTTGACATAATTGTAATTGGAATCTTATGAACTTCTGTTGTAGCTAGAATGAAAATAACATATTCAGGTGGTTCTTCTAACGTTTTTAGAAGTGCATTAAACGCACCTGTTGAAAGCATATGTACCTCATCAATAATATATACTTTATACTTATCATCAGTTGGTGCATATCTAACTTCTTCATTAATCTGTCTAATATTATCAACACCATTGTTTGAAGCCGCATCCATTTCAATTATGTTAATGCTGCTTCCATCAAGTGCTGCCTTACATCTTTCACACTCTCCACATGGACTTCCATCCACAGGATTTTGGCAATTTACAGCTCTGGCTAAAATCTTAGCCACACTGGTTTTTCCCGTACCTCTAGTACCAGTAAAAAGATACGCATGAGCAAATCTACCCGACTTTATTTGATTTTGAAGTGTTGTAACTATATGATCCTGACCTTTAACATCAGCAAATGTCTGTGGTCTGAATTTACGATAAAGCGATAAATATGCCATAGTCATACCTGCCTTTTTGTAGTAAATTTATAAAATATTTAATATTCTAAAATCTTAGTGTTTATGGAATACTCTTCCATTCTCTTCATACTTTGGTTCACAAGTTAAATTGATACCAAGTTTTTTGAATATCTGAATATCAACTGATGAAAGTAAAACTGTTGAATGAGCATCACACCCTTTAAGAAGTGGTAAATGTTCAAGAGCTTTTCTTGCAACATCGCTATGAGCTGCTGTTGCTGAAAGAGCTGTCAAGATTTCATCAGTATGAAGTCTTGGGTTATTACTTCCAAGATAGTTTGTCTTAAGCATCTGAATAGGCTCAATTGCATCAGGTGAAATAAGTTTTACTTCATCTTCAATACCAGCTAGCATCTTAATTGCATTAAGAAGAGCTGATGAAGCTGCACCGAGTAATTCACTTGTTTTACCTGTAACAATTCTTCCATCTGGAAGTTCAATTGCAGCAGCTGGCTTTCCATCAGTAATCTTTTCTTTCTCTAATGCTGAAACGACAACTGGTCTATCATCAGGTGTAACTCCTGCCTGCTTCATTAATAACTCAAGTTTCATTATATCATTCTTTGTATAACCCTTTGTTTTCTTTTCACAAAGAGCTGCATAATATCTTCTAACAATCTCCTGTTTTGATGCTAAGCAACAAGCTTCGTCATCAACAATACAATTACCAGCCATGTTTACACCCATGTCTGTAGGTGACTTATATGGACTCTCTCCTGCTATAAGTTCAAACATTGCATTAACTACAGGGAAGATTTCAATATCTCTATTATAGTTAACAGTTGTAACACCATATGCCTCTAAATGGAATGGGTCAATCATGTTAACATCCTGAAGATCAGCTGTTGCTGCTTCATATGCAAGGTTAACAGGATGCTTAAGTGGAATATTCCAAATAGGGAATGTTTCAAATTTAGCATATCCTGCCTTAACTCCTCTTTTATGTTCATGGTAAAGCTGTGAAAGGCATGTTGCCATTTTTCCACTACCTGGTCCTGGTGCTGTGATAACAACAAGTGGTCTTTCAGTCTGAATAAAGTCATTCTTACCATAACCTTCGTCACTTACGATTGACTTTACATCACTTGGATATCCAGGAATCTTGTAATGTCTATATGACTTAATTCCAATAGATTCAAGCTTCTTTTGGAATAATACTGCTGATGGCTGTTCATTAAACTTAGTTAAGCAAACACTACCAACATATAAACCTACTGACTGAAAAGCATCTATAAGTCTTAATACATCTGAATCATAAGTAATACCATAATCCCCACGCATCTTATTATCTTCAATATCTTCTGCGCTAATTACAATTACTATTTCAGCCTGATCCTTTAACTGTAATAACATCTGAAGTTTTGAGTCAGGTTCAAATCCAGGTAATACTCTTGATGCATGAAAATCATCAAACAGTTTTCCACCAAATTCCAAATAAAGCTTATTCCCAAATTTTGAGATACGCTCTCTAATGTGTTCTGACTGCATTTTTAAATATTTGTCGTTATCAAATCCTTTTTTCACTGCCTTTACCTCGTTTACTTATTATTGTGATAAAAATGATTGTCCGGATAAAAACAATCACCGTTTATTATAACACATCTTAGTGTTATTTTGTAAAAAATATTAAAAGAGGTTTAGAAAAATAATTTTTCAAAAACCTCTTTTATACATTACATTTTTCCTATGTAAAACCCACTTTACGAGTTTACATAATTTTTATATTTTTAATCCGTGCATCTTGCTTTGTACTATCTCCATAAGCGTTACCTAGGTAGCCAGCTCAGCAAAGGCAATCTCACATCACACGAAAGGTTCTCCTTAGTGCTGCTTTGTTCCCAACCTGACACGATTCGAAGATTTCCGTTGCGCAAGGACCCTCACGTCAACACCACTTTCCTAGGGCAGCCCTACAGATTTAGCCCGAGGCAAGATATCACCCCTGCTAGAGCGGTTTGCAGGTACAGGGCACCGCTAACTCCCCGGCTGCACGGAAGCTTTATAAACTTTTCAACAACGTTCATAAGTATACGAAATTTCCCGCCTTTTGTCAATATCAACGCGACTTGCAATTTTATATTATCTATCTGGGACTCAGCTCTCGCACGGTGCGGGCTGCCCCTAGCCACACTAAGTTCGAAAGCAGTGTGTTTATCATTATCAATTTCCTTTATCTGTATAATACAAATATTATACTATAAATAAAAAAGACGGGATAAATCTGAATGTAAACATTCAATTATCCCATCTTTTCCATTTATATCATAACGCTTCGCGTTATGCAGATAAAGTCAATTGCTAATAACACACTACTTTCTCACTAAGTGTAGAGACCCGCAACGGTCCCACATAGAGAATATAAAAATTGTATGTCGCTTATATATTGAATAAGCGTGAATTTCTTCTACTTCTTTCTCAAACGTCGAAAATATTCCGAGAGCATAGTTGAGCACTCTTCGCCTAAAATTCCACTATATGTTTCAACCTGATGGTTGAATTTTGGAACGTGGAGTAAGTCTAGGACAGAGCCTGCGCATCCAGCTTTTGGATTCATAGCTCCCATATATACTTTTTTTATACGTGCCTGTACTATTGCACCTGCACACATCTGACATGGTTCAAGTGTAATGTACATTTCACAGTCATCAAGACGCCAGTCACCTAGCGTCTTGCTTGCTTTTTTTATTGCTATAAGTTCCGCATGAGATAATGTATTTTTATCAGTTATACGTCTATTATATCCACGCGCAACTATTTTATCTTTATATACTATTACGCAACCTATCGGAACCTCGTTTAAGGCTTCTGCTTTTTTGGCCTGCTTAATAGCTTCTTTCATGAATTTTTCTTCTCTACTTGCTAAGTTTTTCATTTATAACCTGCCAAACATCATCTGATTCCATTGAAAGTTTCCAGAATGCAGCACCACCAATATTGTTATTTACAATTAATTCAAGCTTAGCTGTTAATGAATCCATATCTTCCATCCATATCTGAGTTGACTTTCCTGATGCTTCATCTTCATAAAATGCATAATTAACACCAGTCTTTTCATCAAGTTTTAAAGATTTAGATAAGTCAGGATCCTGTTCAACCATCTCCTTAGCAGTATCCATACCAACGGCTTTACTTGAAAGAATGAAATCACCATTAACTGCATCCTCTATTCTCTTTTCACCTTTTTCAAGAATCTCTTCACCATCTTTTGCTGGTCTCTTTGTCCAAACTCTTGTATAAAATGGAAGTGCAGCAATTATCTTAGATGCATTCTTACTTCCAACTTCTTCAACTGTATTCTTAATACCATTTTCCACAAAACTCATTGAAGATACAGGACCAGCATCAGTACTTGAACCATTAAATTCATCGTATGCCATTACTACAACATAATCACATACTTCTGCCTGTGCATCTCTTCTATAGTATTTTGACCAATCAGATGGTACATAAGTATCTGCAGAAAGAACAAGGTTATCATTTCTACAACTAACAGAAAGTTCTCTTAAGAACTCAATATAGCTATCACTATACTCTTCTCTTATGTACTCAAAGTCCACATTTATACCATCTGCCTTACAATGTTTAACCTGTTTAATTATATTATTAATAAGTCTCTGTCTTGAACTTGTTTTTGAAATAGCCTCATTGACAACATGAGTACCATCTTTAGTCTTAATAAAGTCATCAACTAAAACCCAAACTTCAAGTCCCTTATCATGAGCCTTTTTAACATAATCGGCTGATGCAATACTCTTAAGTTTACCTTTTTTATTCTTAACACTAAGCCATGTTGGAGAAATAACATTAAGGCCCTTAGCCTTACTTACAACTTTATCAAGAGAGTCATTAGCTGCAGTTTCTGTAACCTGATGCCATGCAATACTAATCTTCTTATCCTTTGTAAGTGATGTATATTCAGGCAAATCAACCTTACTCTTAGCCGCAATCTCTGTCTTTTCAGAAAGAGAACTCTTCTTAATGAAACCAATTATACCCTCCGTTGTCATAACCTCAGTAAAATCACCTTCTTCAATACCCGTAAGTAAAACCTGTTCACCAATTTTAGCTTCTGTATAAATATGTGCAGAAACATCTGCTCCATTTCTAATACTGTCAATCTTTTCAACTTTTGCATATGGTAATGGATTAAGAGTACCAACCATACATATTCTATTAGGATTAGTAAATACCTGATAATCTAATCCTGTATATTTTGAAACAAATGCTAAATCAAGATACAAATCATCATTTACTTGGATAGTAATATCATTATCCCAGCTTTCTGACTTTCCGCCTTCTTCATATCCAGCTCCACCAATTGCATGTTTTACAACTGCTGTTGGTGTAGTATATAATATAAAGTTTTCTTCTCTATCCCAATAAAACTTATCTGTAATCTTATTTCTTACAGTTTCATATCTAACGTAATATGTATTGTTCTTTAAAAGAGCTCTGTAGTCACTAAGTATACCCGATATTACAACAGCATAATTTTCATCGTTTTCACCAATATGTGAACCATCGCTTTCAACTAAGTTAAATGCCTCATAGATATTTGCTGTTTTTGTACTAGCTATCTTAAATCCTGTCTTTTTCATGTACAATACTGTACAGGCAATTGCTATTAATGCAACGAGTGTGACTATAAATTTCTTATACACGCCCTTAATCCTCCTTGTGTTCCTTTTTACGTATTTTAGAGCTTTGCTAATTGTGTTAAAGCATCACCTTCAATTACTGGTTCAAAATGCTCAAGTATAATACTCTGAGTTAAATCAGAGAATAATGTGTCATCTGCATACTCAGATATAATATCGCAAGAATACTGATAACTTTCAGCATCTTCTAACTCAGCATCTAAAAGTAATACATAATTTCCCTCTATTTCATATAAATCACTAACACCTTTATATATACCATCAACTTGTTTTGCACTAGTTATAAGATTATCTACATTAGAGAACATGAAGATAACTGATTCCTCAAATTCATCTCCCTCATCAGTAGCATCATTATTCTTATAATCTTCAATCTCTTGGATTAAATCATCCATATCTTCAACATTATGAATGTTATTTAAAAGATTATTCTGAAATTTCTTCTGATTCATGGCAACAATCTTCTTCATCTTTTCCATCTCTTCTTCTGTATTAACCTTAGTAATTGTAAACACAATATTATCAGGTATATTAGCAGTAGCCTCAATTATAAGAGGAAAATTATTAGGTTCAAAACCAAATTGTTCATGAGCCTTGTAAATAATCTCCTTGAAGAATTTTGGTGCATTGCCATTACCATTAATGATTTCACCAAGTTTTATCTTATATGTTTCAAATTCTTTTCTGTCAATTGTACATCTTATGGAGTTTTCACTCAATTTTTCTAATTTCATAGTGGATCCCCCTCTCTTTAAAGTATTATTAGAATTATATCAAACTTCTATTTAATGTCAAGCAAGCCAACCTTACGATTTCCTTAACTAAACATTAATATAGATGCTGCTATTGCGGCATTTAAAGACTCAACATTTCCGTACATTGGAATAATAACCAATTCATCCGCTAAAGCTGCAACTTCGTCCGATATGCCATTTGCTTCATTTCCAATTATAAACCCATATGCGCCATTTTTTTTTACTTCGTTATATAACTTTTTACCACCCAAGTGAGCAGCATATAACTTAAAGTTTTCCTGTTTAATCTTCTTAATGTCTTCCTTTAAATCCTCGCTTTCATAAAAAGGTACTCTTAGGATTGCTCCCATTGTTGATCTAACAACTTTCGGATTGTAAATATCAACACTTTCCTTTGATAATATTATACCACTAACTCCCGCTGCTTCACAGGTCCTAATTATAGTTCCTAAATTTCCTGGATCCCTTAAATCATCGAGAATCATTATTACTTGCTTATCTGGTAATCCATCCTTCTTAACTTTTCTATTTAAAATATCATTAAGTTTATAATGTTTTCTTTTTACAATAGCTAAAATACCCTGTGGCGTTACGGTATCACTAATCTTTTTAAATAAAGCATCCGAAATAACTTTATAAGAAAATCCTAATTCGGATTCACCGTCCTTATTAAACGATTTAACATCAACGATTCTTTTATCTACATTTCCACTTGCAATGTTTTCGTAGCAAGTTTTTGAAATATAAACCTCTCGTATATCCTCTTTAGGAATTTCAAAAACCATCTTAAGTCCTTCAACAACATAGGAATCTTCCTTCCTTCTGTTCTTTGACTTTTCTAGTAACCCTATTATCTTTTTTATATCCTTATTTGTTTCGGATGTAATTATTTCCATTCTATTACCTACTTCTTCCATGCTTAAAATAAGCTTTTTCATATGTAACGGCAACGTTTTTCTCTCCAAGGATTGCTTCAAATTCCTCAACTAGATCCTTATTAACATCTACAAGGTATCTTACAGGAAGCATGAATTTTTCCTTTTCTTTTTCTTTATATATAACAATCCTGTCGTTACCATCACTTGTTTTTAACAAATCTTCCATTTCAGTTTTAAGACTATTATAATGTTCATTATCCTTAAACCTTAACCAGATTTTCTTAGGCACCTGATTAAAGTTCATAATATTTGATGCGATTACTCTTGCAGTATCCTCATCCTCAAACTGAATTCGACCTTCTATTAAAACCTTTTCACCTTCAACTAAATTCTCTCTGTTCGGCATATAACTATTAGGGAAAATAATAACTTCAATACTACCATATAAATCCTCTAAATCAGCAAATGCCATTATAGTATTATTCTTAGTTGTCTTAGTTTTAACGTCATTAAGAATTCCACCTATAACCGTGAAATCGCCATCATTAACCTTACATTCACTTGAAATTTCATTACCTTCAGCATCTCTAACAACTTCTCTAATGAAATCCTTTGTACTATTCTTTACATTTTTCTTTAAAAGATCAGTATAATTTTCAAGTGGATGACCACTTACATATATTCCTAATACTTCCTTTTCATATGATAATAATTCTTCCTTATCAAGTTCAGGAACTGGTGGAAGTGGTGTCTTTATACTTTCCTTTATTTCTTCATCACCCATATCAAAAAGGCTCATCTGACCTGCTATGGTTTTCTTCTTTTCTGAAGCCTTATTATCAAAAACAACTGGAAATGCAATAAGCATCTGATTTCTATTAGCAGCAAACGAATCAAATGCTCCTGCCTTAATTAAATTTTCAATAATCTTTTTATTAACACCTTTATCGTATAGACGTTGAGCGAAATCATCCATATCTTTATATGGACCACTTTCCTCACGTTCCTCAACGATTCTGTCAATTACGTTTATTCCGATTCCCTTAATTGCAGAAAGACCATATATAATGTTTCCATCCTTAACAGAGAATCCACTTTCACCAGCATTAATATCTGGTGGAAGTACATTTACTCCCATATCTCTACATTCATATATATAATCAGAAACCTTTGTAGTTTCACCCATTACTGATGTAAGAAGTGCTGCCATATATTCAACTGGGTAATAGTATTTAAGGAATGCTGTTCTCATTGAAACAACCGCATAAGCTGCTGCATGAGATTTATTAAACGCATACTTTGCAAAGTCAATCATTGAATCATAGATTGTATTTGCTACTTTCTCATCAATACCATTCTTTAAACAGCCTTCAACAAATGCTGTTCTCTCAGACTGCATGACATCAACTTTTTTCTTAGACATGGCTCTACGAAGATTATCAGACCTTCCAAGTGAAAATCCACCAAGATCTCTAACAATCTGCATAACCTGTTCCTGATAAACTATACAACCATAGGTTGGTTTCAAAATAGGAACTAACTGTTCACATTCATAGGATATGTGTTCAGGGTCATTTTTACCTGCAAGATACTTTGGAATAAAGTCCATAGGGCCCGGTCTATAAAGTGAAATACCGGCAACTATATCTTCAAAGCTATTAGGCTTAAGTTCCTTCATGAAACTCTTCATACCAGAACTTTCAAGCTGAAACACACCATCACATTTGCCTTGACCAATCATATCAAGAACCTTACTATCATCTAAATCAATCTTTGAAATATCGATCTTTTTTCCTGTAGTTTTATATATTAAATCAAGCGCATGCTTAATAACTGTTAAGTTTCGAAGAGCTAAGAAATCCATCTTAAGTAGACCTAACGATTCAATGGTTACTGCTTCAAACTGTGTAGTAATATTACCTTCAGCTCCTCTTGATAATGGAACATAGTCCATAACAGGTGCATTACATATAACTACGCCTGCAGGATGAATACCCACACTACGCTGTAATCCTTCAAGTCTCTTACACATATCAATGTATTCTTTAGTTTCTCTGTCACTTTCATACACTTCCCTAAATTCAGGATTTTCTTTAAGTGCCAAATCTATGGTCATCTTAGGAGCTGATGGAACAAGCTTTGCGATCTGATTAACTCTTGTGAGAGGAATCTCCAGTACTCGTCCAACATCCCTTATAACACCTCTTGCTGCCATAGTATTAAAAGTAATAATCTGAGATACCTTTTCTCTTCCATATTTTTGAGTTACATAATCTATAACCTCTGCTCGTCTATCAACACAGAAGTCAATATCCACATCGGGCATGGTTACACGTTCAGGATTTAAGAATCTTTCAAAAATAAGACTATACTTAATAGGATCAATATCCGTTATAAATAAACAATATGAAACAACACTACCTGCTGCCGAACCTCTTCCAGGTCCAACTGGTATGTCATGTTCCTTTGCATAATTAATAAAATCCCAGATTATAAGGAAGTAATCAACAAATCCCATGCTATTGATAGTATCAATTTCATACTTTAATCTGTTCTCTACATCTTCCTTTGTTAAATGTAGTTTTTCAAGGACTTCAGGTGTATATCTTTTCTCAAGTCCTAGTTTACATAAATATTCAAGATAGGATAGTGATGTATACTCTTTGGGTGTATCATATTTTGGTAATTTAGAAACACCAAATTCTATTTCAACATCACATCTATCTGCAATTTTCTTTGTATTCTCCACAGCGGAAAGTGCATATGGGAAAAGTGCTCTCATCTCTTCCTCACTCTTTAAGTAATACTGTCCGCCTTCATATTTCATTCTATCTTCATCACTTACCTTTTTACCTGTCTGAATACAAAGTAAGATATCATGAGCCTTTGCATCCTCAGCTGTAAGGTAATGTGCATCATTCGTACATATAAGTTCAATACCTGTTTCCTCAGAAAGTCTTAGCATATTTGAATTAACAAGTTGCTGTTCAGGTATACCGTGGTCTTGTAATTCCAAAAAGAAATTACCCTTACCAAATATCTTTTCATATCTAAGAGCCGCTTCTTTTCCAGACTCATAATCTCCCCTTGCAAGATTCCTTGAAACCTCACCTGCAAGGCACGCACTTGTACATATTAATCCCTCATGGTATTTTTCTAGAGTTTCCATATCCACTCTTGGTTTATAGTAAAATCCATCTATAAATCCAATTGATACTATCTTTGATAAATTTTCATAACCGATGTTATTCTCTGCAAGCAAAATAAGATGATAGTACTTATCATCTTCCTTTTTTAACTCTTTATCAAATCTACTTCCTGGCGCAACATAAACTTCACATCCTATAATTGGCTTGATACCTTCTGCTCTACAAGCTTTATAGAATTCAATTACACCATACATAACACCATGATCTGTTATTGCAATACTATCCATACCTAATTCTTTTGTTTTTTTGACAAGTTCTTTTATCTTATTAGAACCATCAAGTATACTGTACTGCGTATGTACATGTAAATGCGTAAATGCCATATACGGCCTCCTTACAAAAAATAAAACACCTCTCAAACTAAAAGAGGTGTTTTGTATATTTTATATTAATTCTCTTTGCTAAGGAAATCTTCAATCTGCGATAAAGCTTCTTCCTCGTCTTCCCCTTCGCATGTTACACAAACCTGCTGTCCTTTAGATACTCCTAATGTCATCATCCCCATTAAACTTTTTGCGTTTACATGCTTGTTGTCACTAATCACATAGATAACGCTTTTAAACTGACTTGCTACCTGAATAAGTTCTGCAACTGGTCCAACATCATTACCTGAACCGATATTTACAGAAATGTCTTTTGATACCATAATATCCTCCTTATTAGCTATCTGATTTCATCTGCTAGTTCGCTCAATTTCCTAAGTCTGTGATTTACTCCTGACTTACCAATAGGTTTATTAAGCAATCCCCCTAGTTCCACTAAAGATGCATCAGGATACTGTAGCCTTACTTCGGCCATTTCCTTTAACTGAGGCGATAAACTATCAAGTCCTTTCCTAGCCTTAATTAAGTTTATATCATCAATCTGCCTCATTGCACTCTTTACAACCTTCGTAATGTTAGCTGTTTCACAATTAACCTTACGATTTAAATTATTTCTCATATCTTTAATAATTCGTACATTTTCAAATTCCATAAGGGCTTTATGTGCACCCATGACATTTAACGTATCAACTATCAAAGAACCCTCTTTGATATATACCACAAAACGTCTACTTCTTGCAACCTTTTTTGTGCCAATATCAAATTTTTGTAAAATATGCTGTATTTTTTGACATTTTTCATCAGAATTGCACACTATTTCCAAATGATTTGAGTTTTCCGGATTACTTATTGAGCCAGATGCCAAAAATACACCTCTAATATACGCCCTTTCACAGCACGTTTTACTAACATCTGCCTTCTCAATCATCTGAGTTATCTCATATGCTATCTTGCTATCAGTAACAACTAATATATATAATTTTTGACCTTTATTTCCTATGTTTCTTACTAGAATTTCTGGTTTACTTTTAAACCTCTTACTTAAAAGAATACTTATTCTTCTAGCAACATCAATATTTTCAGTCTGTACTTTTATGCTATATCTATCATTTTGAGAGATATGTATACTCCCACACATTGTCATGATTGCAAGTAGTTCTGCATCAACACAATGCAACTTACCTACATTAACTCTCGACAATTCATCCTTTACTTTCCCAGAAAATGACATATTATTCTCCAAATATTCACATAAATGATTTATTATCTAGCTATATCTCTATGTTCTTTCTTTATTCCATACTCTTCGTTTTTCTTGAGTTCTTCGTATAGTTTGTTCGCTATTGTAACTGATCTATGATGTCCACCTGTACATCCAATTGCAATAACAAGCTGATTTCTACCTTCACTAATATAGTTTGGAATAAGGAAATTAACCATATCTTTTAGTTTACATAAAAATTCTTGTGCAGCTTCCGAATTCATAACATATTCCTGCACCGCCTCATCCTCACCAGTCTTATTCTTAAGTTCATCAATATAATAAGGATTTGGCATAAATCTTACATCAAAAACAAGATCTGCATCCTGAGGAATACCGTGCTTATATCCAAAGGAAATAATTCTCACATATAAATTTTTAAATAAGCCATTATCAATAAATATCTTATCAAGTTCACCACGTAAATCTCTAACTAGTATGTTACTCGTATCAATAATGTAATCTGCTCTTTTCT
>Ga0247609_10000668_pt1 | contig 45463 bp, 75 predicted proteins | sample 172DNAGHGlowgp2_FD_193487 | JGI IMG/M metagenome (GOLD analysis project Ga0247609, IMG submission 193487) | Sheep rumen microbial communities from Palmerston North, Manawatu-Wanganui, New Zealand - 1728 DNA GHGlow gp2 | ecosystem: Host-associated > Mammals > Digestive system > Stomach > Rumen ... | reverse complement strand
TGGCGATTATTCTTACGGCAAAGGCCTTATCCATGCATACATAAATCGAGACATCAAAAGTTTTTGCTTGCCAAACACTTTAATATGTGAATGCCATATACCAAAACATACCAGATATATTACTGATTACTCAGGTACAAATATAGCCGCAAAGAAAATCATCATCGACAAAGTTGTCTGGGAGAAGGTATGTATAAAAACATAATGGTATTAGGGGAGAAATTTTCTTGGACGGAATGAATATAATTTCATACCAACACCGTGCATTGATTAAACTAAATTAAATTATCAAGCATAAAAAGTTTGGCACGGTTTTTGATATAGTAAATTTGTATTTAAAATTTTTAATATGGCACACAAAACTAAAGAATCAGAAAAATTAGTAAAGTCTTTCAAATTAAAAGTAGACATTAGCAATTGCGAAATTGAAAAGAAATGGATTCCTTCTTTTGAAGAATACACAAATTATTATAATGGAGTAAGTAATTGGATTTGTGAAAACCTGATATCCATGAAAATTGGTGATTTGGGTCAATATATAAAAAATACAGAAAGTGTATATTACAAATTCATTACAGATGAATCTATTTCAAATTTACCATTATATAAAATTTTCACGCTTAAACAAACACAAAATGTTGATAATGCACTATTTTGCGCCATAAAAGAAATAAACCCAGAAAAATACAACGGAAATTCTATTGGCCTTGGAGAAACAGACTATCGTAGATTTGGGTATGTTCAATGCGTTATTTCAAATTATCGTACCAAAATTGGCACAATGAAGGCCAGTATAAAATATAAAACTTTACCAGAAAACCAATCTTATGATGTTATTTTTGAACAAACAATGTACGAAATGATTGATAAAAGTCTGGAAAAAAAAGAAGATTGGGAAAATATCATTTCAAACTATAAGGCGAAACAAACTGAAAACACTTCAAAGATTAACAGGATGGAAACACTGTATTCGTTTTTTATCGAACACTCAGAAGAAATAATTGAAAAGTCTAATTTGGTGGCCATTGAACAACTTGCATTATTTAACGGTTGTAAAAGAAAATCTTTATCAACCATGACAATACATAGCCAACATTCAAAATTACAAAAAAATGGACTTACGTCTTTTGTATTTTGTATTAACCAAAAAATTGGCAGCATAAATCTTTTTGGAAACAGACAACTTGTTTCTGTAGATGAAAATGGAAATCGTAATGATATTATTGATATATGTAATAATTATGGGGATTTCATTACATTCCAAATAAAAAACGGAAAAATGTTTATCATACTTACTGCAAAAGTTGATTTTGATAAAGAAAATATTGAAATTAAAAATGTTGTCGGCGCTGATGTAAATATTAAACATAACATGATAGCATCTTCAATCATTGATAATGGAAATGTATTTGGATATATAAACATTTACAAAGAGTTACTTAATGACGAAGATTTTTGTTCTTCTTGTACAAATGAAGAATTGGATATTTACAAAGAAATATCAAAAAGCGTGAATTTTGGCTTGCTTGAATGTGAATCACTGTTTTCAAGAGTTTCTGCACAAATTTATAAGGAAAACGAATCAATAAGCAAACTTGATGATAGATTTTTAAGAAGAGAAAAGTCAATCGAAAATGTTTTAAATAGACTTTCAAAACAATACAGATATAAGGACTGCAAAATCGCAACGTATATTGATTATACTAAGATTATGAGGGATTCTTACAAGTCATATTTTATTATCAAAGAAAAGTATTATGAAAAGCAAAAAGAATATGACATTTCAATGGGATATGTTGACGAATCAACCAATTCAAAGAAGACTATGGATAAAAGAAGATTTGAAAACCCTTTTATCGAAACAGAAACAGCAAAAAACATATTGAGTAAATTAAATAGAATTGAAAGCAGACTGATTGGCTGTAGAAATAATATTACAAACTATGCTTTCGATGTATTTAAAAACAATGGATTTGATACTATTGCCCTTGAATATCTTGACTCATCGCAATTTGATAAAACAAAAGTCCTAACGCCAATATCAATGCTCAAATATCATAAGTTTGAAGGAAAATCCATAGAAGAAGTTAAAACACTAAATGTGAAATTTTCAATGGATAATTATGAATTTGAATTTGATAATAATGGCAAAATTACAAATATATCATTTTCTCAACTTGGAAAAAGAGAAGTGATGAAAACAAACTTTTTTAATCTGATAATTAAAGCAATTCACTTTGCTGAAATAAAAGACAAATTTATCCAATTATCAAATAATAAACCCATTAATATTGTATTGGTTCCATCTGCATTCAGTAGTCAAATGGATAGTAAAGACCATAAATTGTACGTTGATGAGAATGGAAAATTAATTAACAAACGAAAGGTTAGAAAACAGCAAGAAAGGCATATCAATGGCCTTAATGCCGATTTTAATGCCGCTTGCAATCTTTCTTATCTCGCAAAAAATAATGAACTATTAGAAAAAGTTTGCCTGAAAAGAAAAAAATTTGGAAAAGCTTCTTATTCAGTACCATATTGGAACGTTAAAGACGCATTTAAGAAAAACGTTAGCTCAAACATGATTGCTACAATTAAAAAAATGAATATGGTAAAGGTTTTTTAATGCGTGATTATGGCGTTTTTTAAACATAAAATCATTTATAATATATTGAAAAACATTTTATTATATAAAATATATTGTTGAATGGTATCTTTTATAGACTGATTACAACTCAATATCAACACTGATAATGTAAGAACCTATTGTTGAATGGTATCTTTTATAGACTGATTACAACTTTACAGAAGCATTTATGCGATTGGAAATAATTGTTGAATGGTATCTTTTATAGACTGATTACAACTCTTCTCAAATAGTTCTCTATATTGCTGTTATTGTTGAATGGTATCTTTTATAGACTGATTACAACTGGCGAGTTGAATTATCTTCAACCTAGAAAATTGTTGAATGGTATCTTTTATAGACTGATTACAACTCATCAAGCTGTGTTCTTTTGATTCTCCAAATTGTTGAATGGTATCTTTTATAGACTGATTACAACAATCGCTGCTAATTACATTATAGCCATATTGTTGAATGGTGTTTTTATAGTCTAATTACAACGCATCTTAGTGAAACCGTGTTTTCGTATAGATTGCTGGATTATACTTTTTTATAGGATAATTACAGCTCGAACTTCTTTGATGGCATTAATAAGATATTGTTGGATTATATCTTTTATAGATTAATTACAGCCACACGCTGTCGAAATGTATAATGATAAAACTGTTGGATGGAATCTTTTATAGACTAATTACAACTTTCCTTTGTTTGACACTGCAAAGATAATTGTTGAAGTACCATTTTTATAAGGTATTTACAACATCAAGCGTGGCAACATCATCAAGGAGGTCATTGTTGGATTACCGTTTTTATAATGTATTTACAACGATTGGAGAGCGGAGTTTTTTTTCGTTGCTTATTGTTGGACTACCGTTTTTATAAGGTATTTACAACTAACTATTTTTCTTGTCAAAAATTGCCGAACTACCATTTTATAAGGCATTTACAACTTGTAATGGCGAAAAAATTCCCAAGTTCATATCAGGCGTTATTTCAACGCTGTCTTCAATTCCGTTGTTTTTCAACCCTTCATCCTCAAGGAATTCATCAAGTATCTCTTTCAGGATATTCCTTTCTTCCCTAACGCCTGATGCTGCTTCCTTGTAATTTGCCGGGTTGTTTATGACTTTTTCTACTGTCTCGTCACTCATCTTTGGAAAACGTTGTTTAATTGCAATTATTAATTGTTCTTTTGAATCCGCATTACATTCAAATGTACCTGTATTTGTCTTTATCGTAAATATTTTCCTTGGCCCAACTTCTTCTTCGCTTTCAGGCTCGCCAATTCCATCTTCAGCGTTGTCCTCAAACCCAAATAACATATTCTTCAATTCATCAAGCCAAGGCTTTTCCTTAATGGACCAATATCTCCACGTTCTCATGTTTGTCCTATATCCTTTTGAGAATAAAAATTCAATCACGTTAGAATCATTGTTTACAATAACGGTTTCTCCTGCTTTGCCATAATAGTTCTTAATCATGTCAATCACCAATTCATTCGATGTCATCGTAAGTTCAACATCACCATCCTTCTTGAAAACAACAACGGAACTAACTGATGCTTTCTTGTTGGCTAACCTTTTTTCTCTCTTTGCTTTCATTTCATCGCTAAGCTCAAGTTCAGACATCTGTTCTGCCGTAGCAATCCTCTGTACTGTGAACATTCCATTAGACCTCGAAGCAACAGCACTTCCAATGTTTCTAAACTCTCTTCCATGCGCTTGTGTGGGGGCCCATCCTTCCATATATGTGTAATAATGGCACATTTCATGTACCAACGTAGACAAAAACCCATGCTCAGTACCACGATAATTTCCATTTAATTCAATAACAGGCTTGCATAAATCAACGAAATTGTCTTTATTAATATATTCTCTATCCCAATAATTCTCAGAGAACATTTTCCTTGTTCTCCTGTCAATCTTTATGTTATTTCCAGTTATTTTAAACCATCCAAGAACATTTCCGCCAGAACCCTTTCCTGTCGTGAATACATTAAACCCACAAGAGCCTAATCTGCCATTAAACAACATGGCGTTCATCTCATCATACTTCTCAGACATCCACTGAACATTAGGTACAAAATTCTTTTCCATACAAAATAAAAATTTCAATTATGATAACACATACTTGTAAAGATTACGGTACATTGAAATGTTAATATTTCCGTTTATACTTTCACTTATTAATCTACATAAAGCATTCTTACTTATAATTAAACTATGTTTCATTTAATCGCTCTTTTGTATATAAATAGTTATTTTTAATTTTAATTTTTACATGGAAAAATTTTTTAGAAAAGTAGTACCTATTAAAAAAAAAGAACCCACCTAATGTAATTTTAATACCAATGAAAAAAATAATTTACACTTGACTATTATGGACCATTTGTTATTTTTGTTATATACTATTTATAATAAATAAAATTTAGTAATATGACATTAGAAGAAAAGAAAAATAGGTTTATAAGAAAAGCTGTAGAAAAATATGGTAACAAATTTGATTATTCAAAGGTTGATTATAAACAGTGTAATGAAAAAGTGTGCATTATATGCCCTGAGCATGGCGAATTTTGGCAGACACCAAATTTGCATTTAAGTACAAAGCATGGATGTCCTGAATGTGCCAAAAAAGAAAGTACTAAAATATCAAAAACTGAAGATTTTATAAAGAAGGCAAAAGAAGTTCATGGTAACAAGTATGATTATTCAAAAACAGAATATAAAGGGTGCTATGAGAAAATCTGCATTATATGCCCTGAGCATGGAGAATTTTGGCAAACTCCTATAAATCATATTGCAAAACATCAAAAGCATGGATGCCCTGAATGCGGAAAAGAAATTTGTAAAAACATCGCCGAATATAAAAAAGACTATTTCATAAACAATTTTATTAAAAAAGCAACCGAAAAATATAATGGAAAATATGATTATTCAAACATCAATTATGTCAATTCCTACACACCAATAAAATTAGTTTGTGAAGAACATGGAAAGTTTGAAATTGAGCCATGTAAACATTTGCAAGGGCAAGAATGCCCAATTTGCCAAAAAACAATAAACCATAATCTATCTTGTGAAGAAAAAACAAAAATTTTCATAGATAAGGCAAAAAAAATTCATGGTGACAAATATGATTATAGTAAAACAAAATATATTGACTCAAACACAAGTGTGTGCATAATTTGTCCAGTGCATGGAGAATTTTATCAAAAGCCAAAAAATCATCTTAATAGTGTTGGGTGTTGGAAATGCTACAATGAAAAAAAACAAATATACACATACGAGTTTTGCCTTGAAACCGCAAAGAAATATAAAACACGCATGGATTTTAGGAGATTTGACAAAAAAGCGTATTATAAATCTAAATCCAATGGGTGGATTGATGATTATATTTGGCTTGAAAATGTAGAAAGTAACCTTAAAACACAAACGATATATGTGTACGAATTCCAAAATAACTTTGCATATGTTGGGCTAACTTGCAATATCAAAGCAAGGGATTGGCAACATAGATATTATAATGAAAAATACCATAAAAATGATTCTGTATTCTTATTTTCAAAAGAAAATAACATCGAAATACCCGAAATTAAAATTTTAGAAGATGGATTAACTAGATTTGAATCACAAAAACGTGAACAATATTGGGCTGATTATTATAAAAGCATTGGATATGAACTTATTAATAAATGCAAATGTGGAAGCCTTGGTGGTAATGTTAAAAAAGAAATATCTAATGAAGAAATAATTTTAGAAGCAAAAAAATATAAAAATCAAGAAGAATTTTCTAATAAAAATAGAAGTTTGTATAATTACATGGTTAAACGTAACTTGAAAAAAGAATGTTTTCCTAATACAAAATTCGTAACACTTGCTGTTAAAAATAATTATACAGATGATTTTATTTTAAGTGTTGTTACAAAATATGAAACAAAAAATGAGTTAAGACTTAATAATTTTACTGTTTATCATTGGCTATGGAAACATAATAAGCTTTATAATTATTTTGATAAAAATTCCGGTAAAAAAATTTTTTGAAAAAGTAGTACCTATTGAAAAAAAGACCCCCCCCCTATAAAAAAACGAAAATTTTTGGGTAAAATTCTGAAAAGCAATTGTGCACCCATATATAAAAAAAGCCCGCTCGTCAGTGGGCCGTAGGGATAACGCGCCCGTATATGCCCCATATATGCCCCACAAAGCCTCCAATTATAATTATAATAATCTTATTCCATTTAAATCAAAAACCGCTCTATTGCCACGAAAACGCATTTAAATTGAAATTGTATTTTTTTTGAAAAAAAGTTGTAATTTAGAACAATTCTAAACCACTTTGGCATAATTTTGGCATGGAGAAAGGTGTTCACATATTGTTTAACTATTAAAATCTTACAAGTTATGATAAAATTTGCAGTCCTTTTGAACAATGGTAGCATCGCTATTGAAATTGTGTCCGAGCAAAGTTTAAAAAGTACAGACGGACAAACTTTCTCAAACGAAAGAGAATACTTGAATTATGTTTATGGCGAAGGCAATATTATTGCATTTTCCGAAGTCGGTGGGGAAAACAAACCCGTTGAAATTTTAATTTACAAAGAGGGTGTTACAACGGCCCCAACAAAAGAAGAGCAAAGCGAGGATTATAATATTACCTATTGGTAATTGGTTTTGATTGTGGTTTTGAGGGTGCAGCAATGCGCCCTTTTTTTGTGCCAAATTGTTATTGTATTTTTTTTCCGCTAAAAGTACAATTTTTGAATTTTTGGCAAGGTTTTTGCAAGGAAATAAACGTTCACGAATTATAAACCCTAAAAACGCAAAAGCAATGGAAAACACAATTAAGACCAACATCATTGGCGCACAAGTAAACCAACAAGAAGTCATCAATGCCGCAAGAAAACTTGTTAGAGGTGAGTTTGTATCTTTGGTCTATATGACCGAGCCTTCAATGAGAAAAACAAACAATCCGTTCCTTAATGACTGCATTAAGGTAACAAGTATCGTTTGCCATGCAGGGGTGAGTTATGGCAATTCCCTTGAAAATGCCACAGGGGAAAAACAGGAAATTGAGCCAATGAGGGGAAAACACCACATTGATTGGGTTATTGCCCAATCAGACAAAGATGAAAACCAATATTACATTTGCCTACAAAAAGTAAGAGGCGCAAAGTGCGTTGCGAAGTATTTTCACAAGGATGGGACAATGTACACCGAAAGCGAAATTGAGGCACTACAAACCTTTTTCTATGAAAAATCAGATTCTCCAAAACAACAAAGTATGGGGCTATTTGGCGAAATGCAAAAAAAACCTTTCCAAGTGAAAATTGAAAATGTAATATCAATGCAGCAAGGGGAATTTTCCTACGAATATGCTCCAAGTGTTGCGCTTGCCTACACATTTTAATTGCAACAAACAATAATAAAGGGGTGCAGAAAAGCACCCTTTTTTTTGTGCCAAATTGTCAGTGCATTTTTTTCGTTTTGTGCCAAATTGTCAGGCTAAAAAAAATCACTTTGGCAAGGTTTTTGAGGTATATTGTAGTGTAATACTAAAACACAATTGATATGAGAAACACGAATGAAAAAGATTATGAAAAATCGAACGGAATCGAATCTGTTTCGCTGAATAGGTTTAGCAAAACAGAATATCAAAAACTTTTGCAGGATGGAAATAGGCAAAAATTGGCGCAAGCATTGGTAAATTATCTTTGTGGGAAATTCCGCATTCCAAGCGTGTCGGTGCTTGTTACAAACACGCCACAGCCACATTCAACTGGATATAGTGGCAAATTAAAATCAAAAACATTTGGTTTTTACAGACCGATTGCAAACACAATTACAATATATAATATTACGGCTATTCGCAAACAAACAATATCAATCAAAGTGTTTGCAGATACATTGTTGCACGAATTTATGCACCACTACGACACCTGCTATTTAAAAATACAATCAATGCACACGGCCGGCTTTTATAAGCGTATAAACGACCTTCAACGAAAATTGTCAGAATAGTTATCAAATTGGTGGCAAAAAAAATGTCGCCTTTTTTGTGCTTTTTTGAAAAAACGGCACAATTTTTGCATATATTGAAGTGTAACTTTAAAACACAAAAGACAATGTACACAATAGCCTACAAAGACGAAAATGGCAACTTCGTAAAATGGGAAGATGCCGATGTAAAAACCGAGTTTGAAACTTATGCAGAAGCAATCAACTATATTAACAATGCATCCCCTTGCGGTGTTGATTTGGGAATAATTTGAAAAAAAAATGGATTTTGCCGCAAAAATTCAAATTTTGGCATAGTATTTGCATATATGAAAGTAGTTCATTAAATGTTTAACCCCTAAATTACAAAGCAATGATTAAGAAAAATGATTCATTCAGTATCCCTTCGGGATTCAGTGCAAAGCAAACCGCAAAGATGGTTGCTGCAAAGTATGGTGTAAATGCCTCCGATTTTGTCCAATTCGGGAACAAGGTTGTTTATCAACCAAAGAAGAAGGCTTCAACCTCAAAGCGTCCGAAAGGCATGACTGACGAGGAGTATTATAGAAGCCTCAACTTATCCAAAATCGGTCAAGAAGTGAAAAGTGTTGAAACCGAAGAATGGAGACCCATCAAAAATATGGGAAGATACTTTGGCGGCGAAGTTGATTACGGCTTCCGATACGAAGTCAGCAACAAGGGAAGGCTGAAAACGATTAACGGAGAGACTTGCACAATTAGCGAAGGCTATGATGCTCCTACCCGAAAGGCAATGCAATTCCACTTGAACGCAAAGGTTGGCGGTGAAACCTTGAACACTTGCCCCGATGTCAAGTATATGGTTGCTGATGCTTTCCTTGAAGCAAAAGACACCAAAAAGTTCATCGTCATACACATTGACGGTGACTACCACAACAACGAGGTGACAAACCTAATGTGGGTGCAAAGGTAAGCACACAACGCTGCAAAAGAAAAGCGGGACAAAAAAATCCCGCTTTTTTTATTCAATATACGCAATTGCGTTTTTTTTGGTATGGTTTTTGCATATATTGAAATGCACGATTAAATACTTTATACAATGACAGAACTACACAAAATACACCTTGAACAATTCGATGCTGCAAAATCAATGATTAAAGTAATGAATTGGAGATTTAGACTTTCGGTTGTAGAGCAACTTTCAGAGATTGAGATGGTGGAATACAATGATAAACTTGCGGATAGGGAAAAACTTACGGAGATTTTTGAACACTTTGTAAGGTTGCAGAATGACATTGTTAGGTCACATCGTTGGACGCAAGCCTATACAATTCTTGAGCTTAATTACAATAAATTTAATGAATACCATAATAGGTTTGTTGATTTTTTGAAAAAAAACAACTTGTATAATAAAAACAAAACTTGTTTGTCACGGGATGGGTATTACTATTATAATGATAAAAATGGATGGGAGACTAAATTTGTTTGATTTCAAAACAAGTTTGGCATACAATTTGCATATAATTGAAGCGTAACAATTAAACACAAAGCACTATGGAAGTACACATTAGATTAAAAGGAAATCTTTACTCGTTCAACACACATTGCAAAACCTTGAAAGAAGCAATGGAAACATATCCAATTTGCGCAAAAAGAAGTTGGATTGCTGAATGGTGGAAAGAATAGTTTGGCACGATTATTGTATATAATTGAAATGAAGTTAAACATTAAAAATCAAAAGATATGACCACATTTATTGTAACATTTTTCGGTTTCATTTTATTTGCAATCCTCTTTTTGACTGCATTGAACAAGGATTTGAATAATAAGGTTTGGCATTCTATTGCCTATGCCTCTCCAATTATGTCTGCGGTGTGCTTCATTTTAATGCTGATAGATTTGCCTTTTATTTTATAATTGGCAAGGTTTTGGCACGATTATTGTAAGGTAATAAGTACAAACAACAATTAAAAATTTAAAGTTATGCTTAAAACAACTGCAAACAAATTCAGCAAAAAAGAGGATTTTATCCAATACGGAAATGCCATCATTGGCGGATATAAAACTATCATTGCCGTTTTCAAAATAATTGCCGAAAGCGCAAAGAAAATGGATGGCAAGGTTTTCAACAAGCGTTTCCAAACTGAAATTGAAAGCCGTTTGAAAGAGTGTGCAATTGGTGCTAACATTGACATATCTGACCCTTACAATATGGGTTACAAGACCTTGAAGATTTATATCTTCAATCGTGACTTGCAAATCAACGGAAGCACGATTTACTTTGACAATGAAATCTATCACACAAGCATCCACAACTGCAATAAAGCGTTTGTAAACGATGAAGGACGAATTGTTGCAGAATGTGCTGAAAATGAGTGCAACGAGCAAATAAGACTTTGCAACTATCAAATTGAGAAGTGGGAAGATGCCATTGAAAACTATGACCGCTATAAGGAGCAAGTTGAAAATGCGGTAAAGCAACTTGGCGAAGCATTGAAGGGTTTGAATGGATTTTTTAGGCCTTCCCAAATTGATTCCTATGATTGGGAAAAGGCAATAGGATTGCATTGATAGGGTTTTAAACAATAAAGTGAACATTTGAATTTCGTGGAAGCAAAAAAAAAGTTTCCACGATTTTCTTTTTTCATGAATTTTGGCACAGAATTTGATTATAATTAAAGTGTAAGTATAACAATTAAAACGCAAAGAACTATGGCAAACATCGAATCTTATTCAAAATGCGAGTGTGGCGCAATTACAATCAACTTTGATAATGGCGCGTCAAATAGTATGTACAAAAAGACCGCAAAGAAACTTGGAATTGACCTACGCAAATATAAAAGACTTACTACAACTTATTGCTGCGACCACTGCGTCAATCATTGGGGAATTGACCTCTGCGAGTGTGGAAGCGGTGATGAGGTTGGAAAATGCTCTTGCGGAAGCAACAAAGCCCACGATGAGTTTGGCATAAAATTTGATAGTTTTGGCACTATGCTGAAATCATTTGGCTATTAAATTAAAATCATTATGGAAGTCAAAAACATATTAAAAAGGTTTGATGCTATTGCCGAGGAACTGAAAAGGTTGGAGGCTGAACTTGTTAAAGCCATTACCGAAGCCATAAAGGAAATTTCAGATGAAAACCCGCACAATATCAATAAGATAGCACCTAATTGCTATGTAATTAAGGCGAACCAACTTATTGGAAATCCTTGGAATCCGAGTTATTACGATTGGGAAGCATCGGGTAAGGTTGTGCTTGACTACCTGCAAAAGAAAGATGTAAAGAAGTGGAAGGCTATCCTGCAAGAAAAACTTGACAAATCAAAGGGCAATTCAATTGATTTTGAAAGCACTACAACTATAAACGGCTACACTTGGACTAATAAGACACCGATTGAAAGGTCTTTCATTGAAAAAATTGTGTCAAAATTGTAATTTTTGGCACACTTTTTGCCCTATATTGTAATGTATAACTTTAATTCAAATTATTATGTTACTTGCAATCATTGACCACAAAGAGCATCAGTTATTCATTGAGAATGCAGATAATAACGAAATTGAAGCCAAATACAAAGGAGAGGCAGAGGATTATATCCGTGACAAATACGGCTTCACGGACGAAGATTTGTTTTCATGGGAGTATCTTACACAACGAATTGAAATCATTGGCGATATTAGAGGCTTATACCAAATGATGGTGAACAATTCAAAATTTGTTGATTTGCGATAGTTTGGCATGGTTTTTGTGTTATATTATAGTGTAACACTAAAACGAAAAAACTATGATTTACACAAACGGACAAGGAAAAGAGTATTATTATTTCACACCCGTGAAAGGTAGTTTTGGCGGTGCTCAAATTTGTGATGTTTGGGGAGGCGCAATTGAAAAAACTGCAATTCTTTGGAAGAAAACAAATGGTTTTGCACATACTTTTGTCTATGACCTAAACCACAATTTTGTTGGCGAGTTTTAAAAGTTTGGCACGGATTTTGTAAGTAGTATAAGTGTAACAAATTAAAATCAAAAGCAATGAAGAACACCACAATTAAATTTGAAGTTGAAGGCATCGGAACTATCAATGTTTCCGCAACTATGAAGGGAGAAAGCAAGGGCAACAAGCAATTTAATTTGCCCCACTATATGTATAATTTGAAGATTTGGAGCGAACACGGAAAAATGAGTGTGACCTTCCACGATTCCGCTTGGAACTATTCTCACAATGTGAAGAAGTTGAACGAGGAAGCCCTTCGTGGTGCATTGGATTGCATTTTGGGCGATATTTCAATGTACCTCAACGATGAAATTCGTGGATGCTATGATGAATACGAAGAAGCATCTTTGTTGAAACAAGTTGAAAATGGTTGCCGTAGTGAGTATGAGAAATTTATGGCGGTGGTTGGCGGTGACAAAAATGTTTGGACTGCAATTCAAAGTTTGTCCGAACAAATCAACGCAAACGATTAAGTTGGCACGATTATTGATTATAATTAAATTGAACAAATAAAATAATAAGCAATGAAAATCACACTTAAACCGTATGCCATTCTTGAAGGGTATGGAACAAAACAGGATGCAATGTATCATCTTTACAGCGCATTCCGACTATCGCCTTATCCAAATGTATATGGAACTTATGGCGAATATCAAAAAGGGTATCCATATAATGACAATTGCGCATGGTTTTACACAATTCAAGTGTACAAGAGAAGAAAGCATCGCAAGAACAAGCATTATTGCATTAGGGTTTACAAAGTGCCGTTTGCAGTCCTTGACTTTTTCAAACTTAAAGTCATACAAAAAAGAAATGGAGTTAAGTTTGAGAAAATGTAATTTTGGCGCAATAATTGTAATAATATACGCAATTGCGTACATAAACCAATAATAAAATGAGTACAATTGTTTACAAAGGAATAACTGAAGGTGATTGGGTCGTTTGCTCACAATGCGGAAAGCTAATGCTACTTCCTTATGGGGCTGACAAATGTCCCGAATGCGGCGGATGTGGTACTCTTGATTGGGTTGACGAAAGCAATCAAGAGGCAAATATCAGAGAATTTAGTGAAATGGAACTTGTCCATAGCGAAATGAATTTGGAATTGGAGGATTATCTTGCACCAGAAACTTTGGAAGTCTGCTTCAATGATTATTATCAGTATTTGATGGACGCAAACGGTTTGTATGCGGATTGGTATGGGTTTTCATAGTTTTGTTTTTAATGGCGAAAAGCGGTGCAATTTGTGCCGCTTTTTGTTTAGTTTGGCACAATATTTGTATATATTGAAGTGAATAATTAAAATTGAAATCAATGGAAGAAATTTTAAGCAGAGAAGAAATAATCAGCAGCAAAATCCTTATTGGTTGCAGATTGGAACAAATCAAGGAAATTCTTGGATGTTGGTGGGTTTGCATTAGCACAAAAGTAGATGCAGCAACGGGAAAGGGTGTACATATCTTCAATAGGGCGGGTCACGGACAAATTGAAATACACACGGATTTTGTTGCCAATATAAGAAATATTGTTATGGAAGTCAGATAGTTTGGCACGAAATTTGATATAGTAATAGATGAAGCCAATTAAAAACAAATACTATGACTAACAAATTAAGTAACATTCATTTAGATGAACATGGAAACTTGACGCAACATTTTGAAAAAGAAGATGTGTTTGTAATGCTTGCAGATAGTATGCCAACAAATATACAACTTAAAGACGCACTATGTGGAGGATTGCTTTTCATTGCTGATATTATCCATCAAATTGACCCAAATAATGAGAAAAATATACTTGAGATTTCCAAAGGTTTACTTGAATGTGAGTATCATATCATAAAAGACAAATTTTCAAAACAATAACAAATAAGACAATGAAAGATTATATCAAAAACGAACTCGTTTGCCTCCGTGCAATGGAGCCTATTGGAAGTGATAGATACGAAGAACTGACAAAGGCAATCCAATGGGTGGATTCCCAAAATGAAAGCATTGAGAAAGAAACAAAATGTGAAACTAAACACAATTTTGCGCATACCACAATTCAATGGAAAGATGATTATAGCGAAGAAGAGGTTGTAATTTTATTGAAGCCGTACAATGAGGAAATCCACGGAAAAGTTGATGAAAGGATTTTCTTCTACTGCGAAAGTGAAGAAGATTTTGAAAGATTGAAGGACTACGAAAACGGAGAGGATTTCTTTGTAATTGGTTGCACATTATTTACTGAAACACTTTAATTAATTAATTATATGGAAAATATATTGTTTATTAAAATGGGGCTTATTGCCTTACAATGGATTGCCATTGGCTTGCAAATCGGTTTTAACAAAGCAAAGGACAACTATAAATACCTTCTTGATTTAACTGATGATAGCAAAGTAAAGCCGTTTTTGAATGAAAAGATTGAAAAAGCAAAAAATGCTCATTCAATATGTTTTTATGTTATTGTTGTGGCTTGTATAATTTATTTTTGTCTATGACAAGGTCGGAATGCATATCAAAAGGTTGTATTTTTCTTGGAAAAATGGACTACAACAACATAAGTTATATTCACGGAATTGTTTCTATGAATGAATATATTTGCTGGAAGTGTGGAAAAGAATTGAAAAAAGTGAAAGAATGTCCCAATAAAAAGTAATTTTGGCACGATTTTTGTATATCATTATTACGAACATTAAAACAAAAAACTATGTGCTTATTTGCTAAAACTAAAAGAATGAAAGTGGCAAAGGAAGATATTGAATGCTACAAAAGAATATCCTTTGTCTTTAAGGACAATGGAGAAATTAACTTGGTCACACCTTACCAATGGACAATAGTCCCAATTGATGTGGCATTGGGAAAAAAAGAATTTTCTGCGTCTGGCAGTTTGGAAACAAAAAAAGGAGAAAAAGGAGAATATACAATTTTTGGAGGTGTCATTCACACTTACGCTTTTGAAAGGGATGCTGTGTGTAACCAATGCTCTAATGAACTTGTTGTTGCTTGCATAATTCCAAAGGGAACAAAGTACATTGAAGGTTACGATGGTTGGGGAAACAAGACCATTGCTGCGGAAAAAATCAAAATCAATGCCGGGTTTAAAGAAGAAAAAGAAATCAAAGAAGCAGCCGTAGAAGTTAAAAATTGGTTTAAAAAAAAGTGGGGTTGATACTTTGGCACGATTCTTGTAAGATATTAAATTGTCTAACCAATAAAAACAAATAATTATGTTTAAATCACCAACTACATTTGAATTGATTGGTAACTTTTGCGCTGACATTATCAATCGCAAGCAACAAGCCGTTGAAATGATGATTAATGATTTTGAAGCTCATTTTTCGGTCTGCGATGAAGAATTTGAACCTTTGAACAAAGAACATTTGGAAGTGGTTGCCATTTCCTATGTTGGTGGCGAAATTGCCTTTGTCCTTGAAAATGGCGAATTGTTGTATGCCAATACATTCGATGCATCGGACTTTGATATGGTGCTTTGCGTTTGGATGTCATTCCACAAAGAATAAAGTTGTTTCATGTCTTTTGTGTTTTTGGTCGGAAATTTTTCAAAAGTTTCCGACTTTTTTATTGGTTTGGCATGATTTTTGATTATAATTGATATATATATATATAAACAAATAAAAATGGATAAGATAAACGAAATAGTAGGCAATGTTATTAACAATTTCCTGCAAGAATACAGAAAAACTAACAATAATGGGAGATTGGTCTCGATTAATGAAAACAACATTAAACGAATTATATCAACACATTCTGACAATGGATATATAGTTGTAAGTCCTTGTAGGGGAGGTGCCGATTTCGGCATTGACCCGACAAAATCAAAAAGTGAATATGATAAGTTGGCACATATCAACAAGACAAGGATTAAATCAATAATTGACGATATAAAAAAATCTGGTTTTTCATATACACCTACTTATGGCGGGTTTAAAGAAAATCTTGGGACAGAACAAGAGGTTGTCGTTTATGAACGTTCATTCATAATCTACAATAAAGACAGAAATGGAAATAACCTTAATTTTGGAGATTTGTATGATTTTGGGCTATATCTTTGCAAAAAGTATAATCAAGATTCATTCTTGGTTAAAGCGCCAAATGACAAGCCGAAATATATAACGCAAGATGGTTCTGTTGACTATGAATTTGACGGAGGAGTTACATTTAACGATTTAAGTCAAGAGTATTTTACCGACTTGCACAAGAACACGCACAAAAGCAACGACATTTCAAAAAGAAAGCCGACAAGATTTAGTTTCACGGAAGCATTTGTCAATCCAAAGCCGCAATGTTATAGCGAAAGACACACAAGATGGCTTAATGGCGAAGTATTTTAATTGTATGTATAAATCGGTTATTTTCATTGAAAATTTCCGATTTTTTTTGTTACTTTGGCACGATTATTGCTCTATATTTGAGTGAACATTAAAACACGAACAACTATGAAAAAGTACATCTGCGAACTCTACGGAAAGAAATCAAAGGAAGAAATCGGAACTTGTATGGGAAAACCTATCTATGGATGGGGAATGAGATTCTACAAGGACAAAGAATGCACTAAACTCGCTTCTATTGACCCTTACCACTATATTAGAAAGGACAAAGTTATGCTTTTGGGAGGGGTTTATGTGCTTGTTCACCTCGTTAAGTGAACATTTTGGCACGATTATTGCTTATATTTGAATTGAACATTAAAACAATACAACTATGAACGGAAAACAATTAATTGAGTACATTCAAAAGAATAATCTTGAAGAAGCGGTTGTTGCCGTGACCGCTACAATCTACCGACAAGGCGACCACGATTGCAGAACAACAACAAATGTTTCAGTTACTGAAAATACAGTCTATGATGACGAACAAAGGAAATATGTTCCTGCAATTGATTTCTATGTGGATGATGAGTTGTATTAAACTTTGGCACGATTTTTGATTATAATTTGAGTGCATTAAACAATTAAAAATAGGAAATTATGGAAATTAAATTGAAAGAAGTTACCATTGGCGAAGTTGCCAAAGGTTATAAGGACAACAACGAAGAAGGCATTGTTGGCTACAACGGATTGCTCAACATTAGACCTGCCTATCAAAGAGAGTTTGTTTACAAGGACAAACAAAGAAATGCGGTCATTGACACCATTCTCAAAGGTTTTCCGCTTAATGTAATGTATTGGGTGCAAAACTCAAATGGCACTTACGAACTCCTTGATGGCCAGCAAAGAACTATCTCCTTCTGCCAATTTGTCAGTGGCGAGTTTTCAATCCAAGACCAAAACGGAAACCCAACTTATTTCCACAATATGAGCGAAGTTGAGCAAGTCAAATTCAAGTCATATAAATTGTTTATCTATGTCTGCGAAGGCAACGATGAGGAAAGGCTTGATTGGTTTAGGACTATCAACATTGCAGGTGAGAAACTGACTGACCAAGAACTCCTTAACGCAAACTATGTCGGTCAGTGGTTGAGTAGCGCAAAGCAAAGATTTTCCAAAACCAACTGCGTTGCCTACAATATCGGAAACAAGTATGTGAAAGGTAGTCCTATTAGACAAGATTTCCTTGAAACCGCACTTGATTGGATTTCCGATGGCAACATTGCCGAATATATGGCACAACACCAATTTGACGAAAATTCCGATGAACTCTATAACCACTATCGCAAGGTTATTGAATGGGTTGAACACACTTTCACGAACTACCGAAAGGAAATGCAAAGTGTGAATTGGGGCAAACTCTACAAGACCTATGGCGAAAATATCTACAATCCTATTGAACTTGAAGAAATTGTCAAGTCATTGATGGAGAACGAAGAAGTTACCGATAAGAAGGGTATCTATGAGTATGTTTTGAGTGGGCAAGATGAATACATTGCAAGGAAACTTTCAAAGAGAAGTTTTTCAGCAAATGACAAACGAACTGCCTATGAAAGACAAGGCGGAATCTGCCCAAAATGCGGTGAGTGGCATCCATTTGAAGAAATGGAAGGCGACCATATTGTGCCGTGGTGGAGAGGCGGAAAAACTACACTTGATAACCTCCAAATGCTTTGCAAAAAGTGTAATGGAGTGAAAAGCGGAAAAGCAGACTAAAAATTTTCCTATTTTTTATATTGTTTGAATGGTTTTGGCACGATTGTTGTAAGTAATAATCGTGTCTAACCTATTTATAAAAACAACAATTAAAATTACAAAGATATGGCAAAGAACAACAACCTTCACGCTGCAAAGACCGCAAAGAACGATGAATTTTATACCCAACTTTCCGATATTGAGAAAGAACTGAACAATTACAAGGACTTTTTCAATGGTAAGGTGGTCTATTGTAATTGCGATGACCCAAGAGAATCCAACTTTTTCAAATTCTTCTCAATGAACTTTGAAAGATTGGGTTTGAAGAAACTTATTACCACAGGTTACAAGAAAGACGGACACGGAGTCGCTTTTGTCTATGAGGGCGATAAAAACGGAAACCGCAAGGTTGACGAAACCGAAATCCAAACAATCCAACTGCAAGGAAATGGTGGCTTCGAGACTGATGAATGTATCGCTTTCCTTAAAGAAGCCGATGTAGTAGTCACAAATCCTCCATTCTCTTTGTTTAGAGATTATGTAAAACAACTTATGGACTACAATAAGAAGTTTTTGATTATCGGAAACTCAAACGCAATAACATACAAAGAGATATTCCCGTACCTTAAAGATAACCAACTTTGGTTGGGAATGAATTGGGTTAAAGAGTTTATCCAACCTAACGGAGAAATTAAGAAGTTTGGAAACATTTGTTGGTTTACCAACATTGAAAACAAAAAGAGAAACCAACCTTTGGACTTATACCGCAAGTATAATCCAAATGACTATCCGAAATATGACAATTACGATGCAATCAATGTTGACAAAGTAACCGATATTCCCGAAGATTACGATGGGGTTATGGGTGTGCCGATTACTTTCCTTGACAAGTATTGCCCTAATCAATTTGAGATAGTGGGCATGGCGGAAGATAATGGACATGGATATAGTGGCGCTGCAAATTGGGACGGATTAAATTCACATTGTGTAATAGATGGAAAAAATAAGTTTAAAAGGGTTTTTATTAGGAAATACGCCTAATAAACAATCTCGCATACATTAATTTATTGTTTACTTTTGCCCTTTGGTTTCCGCTAATTTGCCATCTGATTGGGAAAAAGTAGTCTATTGGTTCTTTATCCTTCTTATCGTTATTCTTGCGTAGGTAATTTTCCCATTCACTTTTCCTTCTGCATTCTTTATCATCCCCGCAATTTGTGTCGAACAAGGATACGAAAGTAAGGTTGAACTCTCTCTCTCTCTCGTAAACACCAAATCCTTACCATCTTCGCCCTTTCGGAATGATACTATCTCAAATTGATTACCGCTTAAAAAAATAGGATTTTTTTCCAAACATTCAATAAAAAAGTCACTTTTCGGAGTGGCTTTTTTCTTTTTTGGCACAATTTTTGTGTTATATTGAAGTGAACAAATAAATCAAAGCAATGACATACGAAATTAAAATATTGAAAAGGGGTAGTAATTATAGCAGTTGTGTTTCTTACAAGGGTTATCGTAAGGACTTGAAGAAGTGCATTACTGCCGCCAATAATGCAATTGACAAGGAACTGAAACAAAACGAGCAAAAGGATATTGTTGAATTTCGTGTGAGAATTACAAGTTTCGGGAAAAAAGTATATGGATGGAATTATATTCCCACGATTAGATGATTTTGGCACGGATTTTGCCCTATGCTAAGGCGTAACAATTAAAATTTAAAATTATGTGTCTCTACATTACCGATGATAAGAAAAAGAAAAAAGTGGAAAAGCCTATGACCGACAGCCAAAAGGTTGAGGCAATTAAAAAGGAAATTGAAAGCACCCAATTGAGCAATTTGGAGGCTATGGGTGAAATGCTTGATAGCATCATTCGTATTGTCTATGGAATTAAAAAGGAAAATCCATTGTTTGAAAAAAAAGGAATTTGATTATGGATTTTATATTATATTATTATTTGCTTTTTATCATTATCCTTCTTGGCTCTGCGCTTATTTATGTAGCACATAGAGACAACAAGGAGATTGAAAAAATGGAAAAAGAAAACGAAAAATTAAAATCCCAAATAGATGGTTACGATAGATAGTTTGTTCCAAAGCACTTTTGGTATGATTTTTGTATGTTATTGAAGTCAACAATTAAAAACAAAGAAAATGACGCTAAAAGAACTTGAAGAAAGAGTGTTTGTGACACCCTCATTCCAATCTGAGATGGTAAATGTTGAAATAGTCTATCGTGGGAAAAGATACAAGTGTTTGACTTACGACCCATATCTTGGTGGAACGCTTGGTGGAACGAAAAAGCAAAAGTTGGAGTATTGTTATAGACTTTGCAAAAGTAGGTACAATCTTGGCGAATTTAAGTGCTGATTGAAAAAATGGCACGATTATTGCATAATATTGAAGTGCAACAATTAAAAGCACAAAACTATGAAGCACATTCAAAATACCGAGGCTTATAACAATGAATATCAAAATATGCCTTCAATTGATTTTCGTTATGTCGAAAATTATAGGGATTTGATTACGGAAAATCAAAATGAGGTTGATTGGAATATTGTAAAATCAATCTGCGAAAAGCGTGGGTTTGGTTTTACAATCATCAACGGAACTTTTGGAAAGAGAAGTGTCTACGGCAAACTTGGTTATTCAAGTGAGGTTGTTATCTACAAGAAACTTGACATCGACCCAAAAGAATATGATAGATTGGAGAAAGATGGCGATTATGATAAAATTCGGGAACTTAAAGGCAAGTATGATTATTTAATGGTGAAATTGCACGATTGTATTCACGAACTTGACGAAGAAACCGACCTTGTTTTCAAAACGGGTTGGGCAGGAAATTATGGCTTATTCAGTGAATATGATTTTAGCTATTCTTTTGGAAATATGCTATATTCTTGGAGGTATATTATTGATAATTGGGACCCTTTAATCCATGACACATATTCAAAACTTGAAAAAGGTGTCTATATCTTTATTACATCACAATGGATAAAAAATTGCCAAAAAGAATAATTTTGGTATAGTTTTTGCATATATTGAAGTGTCTAACCAATTAAAATAATAAACAATGAAAGTAAAAGAATTGATTGCTCAATTGCAAATGGAAAATGGCGAAGCAGAAGTTTGCATTGCTCAACCTTCTCACGATTATTGGGGTAGTGTTTGCGCAAGAGATGTGAACAACATTGAACTTGCCGATGTTGCTTGGAGTGAATATCACAGAGCGAACAAGGTTATTGACGATGACTACCTTGAAAACTACGAAAAAGAAGAACTAAAAAATGTCGTGCTATTGTCATAATGGCACGATATTTGTATATATTGAAGTGAACAATTAAAATTAAACACTATGAAAGTCTTATCAATCATTTTTTCATTCCTGCTGACAATTGCAATTTTTGTACTGACGATGTGGCAAATTGCCATTGAATCACCATCTTTTGTAGTTTGTATGTTTTTTGTTATGTGCTTTATGTCGTTTGCCATTCTTTGCAAATGTTTTGCCGAATTTTACGAAGAAAAGAAGTAGTTTGGCATGGTTGTTGTAATGATATAGTTGTCTAACCAATTAAAAATAAAAAACTATGGCGCACAAAATGACAAAGCAAGAAATGGTCAATGAAATTGAAAAAGCCTTCAAAGAGCATCCCAACATGGAGGTTGTGGTTGCTGAATACAATTTCCGAAACACAAGGTGGGGACTTCACGGATATTGCCTTTGCCTTAGTTTTGGCAATCTTATGCTAAAACCTTGGTCGGGAGCGAACACATATTGGAAAGCTGACCTTATGAAGTTGAAAAGACAACAGCTTGCGGAACTTATGGAAAAGACTTGGAAATCAATCTAAAAACAATTAGAACGAAAAAAATCCAAAAGATTACTAATTTGGCACGATAATTGTATCACTATACGCAATCGCGTACATAAACAGATAAAAAAATGAATTACAGACTTACAATCGTAGTAGATGAAGCAAAGTTGCGTGAAGCAACGGGTGACAACGAATCATCCATTGAGTTTCTTATCGGTCAAGAAATGGGTTGGGTTGAAGATAGCGGAATCCATTTGACTGACACCGAGAAATTGCCCGATTGGGATGAATATGCAGATGAACTTGCAAATAGTATCAATTAGAAACAAATTTGGAACGATTATTGCTATAAGTAACATTGGACTTTAATAATTAAAAAACACAAATCATTATGAACGAAAGAGAAAATTTCATTGGCAAACGAATGATTGTCCAAGACAACTCGCATATCACAGCGCAAGGCAATGCTAAATGCTGCGGTCTTTATGGAAAGGTCGTTGAACTCATTTCGGAACCTTATGAAGCAACAATTAAAACCCTTTTTGGCGGCACCATTAAGCGTACTTGTGTCAAAATCCGTTCAATTGAAACGGGAATTGAGTATTGCACCCTTTTCTGTGAAGATTGGATTTGCGAAAACCATGATGCGCAAAAGTACGGAGTTATCGGAAGAAACATTATCCTTCACGATGGGTCATATTCCAAAGGAATCAACGGAAACGGTCATATTTGCGGATGCGAACACGCACCAATGACTATTATGACTGAACCTTTTGTGGATACGGTTAAAGTCGTACCTAACACATACAAGGATTATCTTTTCGTTATTGCCAAAGACCTGCGTAGCGGAAAGGACTATCGTATCCTTTTCAACGAACAAGATTTGCAGGAAGAATCCACAATCATTTAAATCACAATCAATGTAGCAATTGAAATCAAATGAAGAAAGCGGAAATCATTGAAAAGGCAAAGAATCTTGCCGAACACGGATTAATTAATCCATACATTCCCGATGTCCTTTCTGATGGGTCAACTTATGCCAATGAATTTCTTGAAAAGTTGGCGGTTGCAGAAAACGAAAGCCATCTTGAAAGACTTATCAACGAAACAATGTGTTGAATTTTCATTTTTATTCACATTTTTATAGTTCAGCGGTTGGGTGTGCAATAATCTTTATTCTTTCGTTAAATTGCACACCCTTGCTGTCGGGTTTGGCACAATTATTGCATATTATTGTAGTACATAACCAATTCAAATTAAATCATTATGAAATACCAAGATTAAGAAATTTCGGAAAAAAATTACCGTAAATGGTGAAAATTGGTACGATTTTTGATTATAATTAAGTTGAACATTAAAAACACATAAACTATGGACAAACTGACTTACTTGGGTATTACCTTTGACAAGGAAAACCTCAAATCGTTTGAAGAATGTGGATTCACCAAAGAAGATTATGGCGATGATATTTTCTTTGTTTCGCCACAAATGCAACACTGCGAAGATTGTGGCGTATTTGACAAAATGAAGTATCGTTTTGTTATTACCTGCGAATGTGATACTGGTGCTATAACCAAAAACGAGCAAGGCGAAGAAGTAGATGCCGATTTTTATAATGCCTACATTATTCCCGATATGGAACTTATCCACGATTCCAAAATCAAAGAATTGCAAGAATTGTATTGTTGGGATGACCGCACACTTGCAGAAGTAAGGGATGCGCTTACCTATTACGATATTGTTAGGGAATACGGATTTTTTCTTGGTGGTGAAATTATACCAAACGAAGGAGAATGGAAATATAGTATTGTTGACGGAATGGCAACTGCGACCGAGACCATTAATTCCTTATTGGGATTCTATCTTGATAGGCAATATAATTGGTGTATGAATGGTTGGAACGCACTTGAAGTTGCAATGACTGAAAAATCTGTTTTTGATTTCATTAAAAGAAAATAATTCAATTATCAGTCTTTTTCTTGGCGGTGCAAGAAATTGTGCCGCCTTTTTTATACTTTGGCACGATATTTGTGTATTATTGTAATGAACAATTAAAATTAAAAATTCTACTACGAAGGTTGATTTTTGGCACGATTATTGCTATAAGTAAAATGTACAACCAATAAAACAAACACATTATGACTACTGAACTGATTAACCGATTCCGTGACTTTGAAATCTTTGCAGGAAAGATGGAAGAAATCGTTGAAGAAGTGAAAAGCCATCACCTCAAAGACGATGATGGAAACACTTATAATTTTGAACACTTTGATTTGAGAGATGATGTTATCGGTAGTATTGATAGCCTTCCAACTACAATCAAAGACTATGCAAACCTTTGGGATTATGTCCAAGAAAGGTACAATGAATATCTTTCTGACTGCGAAAATCCATTGATGCCAAACGAAATGTGCTTTGATGTCTATTTGAACAATGTTGAAACAGATTCCGCTTTCTTTGAAGATTTAACCCTTTGGATTTATTTTGATTATGAGTATGGTATCTTCTACGATTCCGATACTGAAATAATTGAAAAAATCCGTGAGAGAGACGATTGATTTGGCACGATATTTGTAAATAACATTATTGTATAACCAATTAAAATCAAATACTATGAAAAAAAGAAACATTTCCGAGGCTAACAAAGTTCTTTTGAAAAATGCCAAAAAGTTTGACAAAAAACAAGACAGCCATTGGAAAAGGCAAAGTAAGTTGAGAAAAGAAGTTATCGAAGACATCTACGATATATGTAAGGCAATGGGAGGTGAAATCGTTGTTGATGTTGAAATTGACGATTGCCCACTTATCGCCTATGACGGAGGTCGCCATATCGAATACAATTCAACACTTTGTGCAGCTGTCAATACAATTAGAGCAATTGAAAAAAACGGCTTCAAGTTATTCCAAGTTGATTTGGAAGAAGAAGAAGAGTATGATTGTGACCGCATCGAATTTCCCGACATTTGTCAAATTTTCGACTTTGTTTATTACAAGTTCGATGAATGGCTTGATGACCCCGACAAAGACAATGATGCCGAGACTAACGAAATCGGTGAACAAGACTAACACTTTGGCACGATATTTGTAAATAATAATACTGACATTAACCAATTAAAATTAAAAGCGCTATGGAAAAAGCAAAGACATCCGAAATCAAAGCAAAACTTGGAAACTTTATCAAAGTCAATTCTATCATTTCCCCTTATAGCGAAAGAGGGGATGCTGTCCGAAATCAAGTTGAAATTGAGTTTGAAAATGGCACTGCATTTCAATCTTATGACACATTTATTGGTGCAAAAATCAACGGACAACTTTATCTTACCAAAAATCACACCTTTTCAACAACAACCTCTAAATGGTGCGGTGTGTGGTGCGGATATGATAGCAAAGAACGCAAGCAAGGTCTGAAAAATGGAAAATTTATTTTGCTTGAAGATTAACGCAATTATTGCTATAATAGAGTAGAAGCCAATTAAAGCGCAGCCCAACTAATTAAATTGCCTAAAAAAAAAACAAGTTTGGCACGATATTTGCAAGGTAATAAGTACAAACATTTAAAAGGTAAGTAGTATGAGACCAAGAGATAAGCCCTAACAAACAAGTAAATTAAAATCATTACAAACGCGCCCGTAACTCAGTTGGCAGAGTACCACACTTTTAATGTGGGAGTCGTGGGTTCAAGTCCCACCGAGCGCACACTTTGGTACAATTTTTGTATTAATTGAAGTGTATAGCCAATTAAAATTATAGCTTTATGTATTACAAAAAATTTGAAGATAAAATTTACTCAAAATCCATCGGGCTTGCTGAAATTTATAAGTCGTTGAAAGGCAAAAACGGGGTTATTGTTTCAAACGATGACAATGGCGAGTTTCTGCTTGTGCCTACCGAAATGATTGGAGAATTTGTTCCTATAACAATTTCAAGAGAAGATTTGGACGAGATAGGATTTGATTCAGAATTATTAACCGATGAAGAAATGGCACAAATAGCCGAAGGTATGCGTAGCGATTGGCTCGAAGGGGCTTTTTGGGAAGATTTGGAAAGCAACGTTGAATTCGTTGCGAACAAATGGTAATTGGCACAATATTTGTATATATCAATTTGAACGACCACTAAAAACACACATTATGCAAGAAAAAAAAATGTTCGCAATCATCAAAAACACCAATTACGATTTCAACATTGAAATCAAGGTGTGCGCTACAACCTCTGACAAGGAAACCGCAAAGATTATCTTTGAGAACGAAGTTGAAAAAGAAAAGGAAGTGCAGGAAAAAGGTGACATTGTATATGACACCGAAAACCGCACTGAAACCTCTTATGAAGCATATAATGAAGGCTATGAGGCAACCGATAGTGTCCATATATTCATTGCCGAAACTGACTACATTGAGAAAATTTCATAGTCGTTTAATATTTAATTGGTTGTGCGCCTCGCTGCAACGTGGGGCGCATTTTTTTTTATTTTTTCCATTGAAATTGCAATTTTTGGTACAGATTTTGCAGTATATTGTGGTGAATGACTTTGAAAAAAATCATTGGAAGTTGAAAATTGGCACGATTGTTGCTATAATAAAATAGAAACCAATTAAAACACACACTATGAGCAAACAAGTAACAAGCAAACAAATAACATTTTTCCTTGCAATCTATAAAAAAGAAAAAAACGAAAAAAGGTTCTATCCTATGTGTCCGTTTTCATTCAAGAGATTGAAAGAAGCAGAGTTTATCTATTCTTGGGATGGGATTATCAATACTTTTGTGAAGATTGGACTGACCGCAGAAGCAAATAGGAAGATTCTTGGTAAAGACTACTACACAACGGTCTATCAAGTCCGAGACAAGTACGGAAAAATCTATGCAACGAGAGAGTATTAACCAATTAAAATTAAATACTATGCCCGAAGTAATTATCTATCGTGGAAACCAAATCCATAAATTCAATGAGAATTGCTATGTCGCCTATGTTATGGATAGGTATGACGATATTGAAGATTACGAAAGAAAAACATTGGAAGAGGCACGAGCCGTAATTGACAAGCATATCAAAGGGCAAAATTCGTAATCCCATGAAAAAGAAATATAATTCGATTAAAGTTGCTTGCCAAATTGACCGAGAGATGGAAATTAAAACTCACGGAAAAATTGTGAGTTTGCGCCCAAGCAGGGTGCATAAATCCAAAAAGGCATACAATCGTAAGAAGAATAAAATTTCTCCACAAGATTACTAATAATATACGCAGTTGCGTACTTTGGCACGATATTTGTAAGTAACAAATTGTCTAACCAATAAAACAAACACACTATGAGTTACATTAAAGAAAGCAAAGAAAATCCCTTCACGCTTCCGGCAAATTTTAGGGAACTTTGTGCAAGCCTCGATAACGACCAATATATTGATATGCTCAAAGAAATTACGACCCACAAATTTCAATTTGGTGACAATGACAATTTGAATGATTTGAGGGTTGCAGCAAGAAACTTTTACGAAAATGCACGATATTACTTGTATACGATTATAATGAAATACGGGTGGGATGCCATTTGGAGTGATTATGATTGCTTCGATATGGAGTTTGAAGGCGACAAATGGGCTATTTGGTTGGATGAGTCCATTGAAGAAGTTGCAAATGAAATCGAAAAAATGAAAATTCAATATAGCAGTCTTTTCTAAATTTCATATTGTGTGTGAAAAAGTCCGTGCATTTGGAAACTTTGGCACGTATTTTGTAGTATATTGAAGTGAACAATTAAAATTATAAACACTATGAAATACACATTAGAGGCTTTATCTGTGATAGTAATGGTTATGAGTATTACATTCAGTATTATACTATTACTTACGATACCCACTGAACCTATTTGGCTTATTTTTTTCGGTATTGGTACTTTGTCGGGCTTTATATTTTTCATTAACTTTCTTTTAAATGCTACTGATGACGATTATGATTATGGCTATGATGACGGGAAAAAAGAAACCACAAATGAAGAAAAAAAACCATTCATTGTAAAGTTGAAAACAACTTGTCCACATTGTGGCGCACCAATGAAAAACGATACTTGTGCCTATTGTGGTTGTAAATCTGAAATATATAAAGTAATACAATAGCACTATTATTTGTGCTTTGAGAAATAGTTTGGCACAATATTTGATAATAGTAAGAATGTCTAACCAATTAAAATTATAGAACTATGGAAGAAAACAACAAAAAAATCGCTAAACTTGTCACCTTTGAATTTACTACAAGGGTGATTATTGAAGAAAACGAAATGCCCGAAGTAACGGAAGAAGATGCCTACAATGCCGCAATGGAAAAGATTAAGAATGAAAAGATTGAAAATCTTATCTGCCTTGACAATGTGACTGAAATCTACAATGATGGGGGTTGCCCTTTCGGAACATTCTATGAAGATTTGTCGTCAACCTTGCGTTGCCAACTCTATGGCCTTTACAAAAAGGCAAGTGATTGGTTGCAGGGGCTGAATACTGATAAAGTAAACGAACTCAACATCATTAATGAAGGTGCAGATATTCTTATCAATAACCTTGAAGAATTGGATTCCATTGAGGGCCAGTTTGAGAGCATCTATGAAGTACTTACAAGATGTGTTTACTACATTAACAAGGACTTTGACCACGATGTCACATTGAAAGAATATGTTGAACTTGGTACCAAACTCGTTGAAGAAATTAGTGGATATTTGGGCGAATTTTTTGCCTAAATATCCTTCTTTGGCACACTTTTTGATTATAATTAAATTGTCTAACCAATAAAAATCGCACATTATGTTTTTAGTAACTTATCCTATTTCAGCATTTGATGGCCAAATGATTAATCACCCTAATCAAGCACTTATCCGAAACGTTGACACAACCAATAGAGAAGATTCTCTCAAAGTGTTCTTGATTCTTCTTGCCCAATTTGGCAACAAATTGGAATACTGCAATATGTCAAGTCGCTCAAATTCTTCACGATTTGTGAACATTGATGATTTGATTAATGATATTAATTGTCAAAGAATTGATTTTGAAACCAAATGGTGTGTTTTGCTCAACATTGAAGAACAAGATGTCATTGATATTCTTGATGGCTACAAGAGGGATTTTGTAATCATTGATGGTGAAACAAATAAGCCTTTACGATACAATGCCGACCATCAAATTATTGTCTATGGGTCTTTTGAAATTGTCATGGCTGACTTGAAAAAGAATGAAAAACTCCACTGCTTGTTGAGTATTGTTGACCAAAACGAAAAAGACAAGTGCATTGTTCACGATTTTTCTATGGAGTATGAGAATATAACCGAAGTGGGAACATTCAAGTCAAACACAAAATCCGCCCAACAATGGCTTGATGATGCTTCTACTTATTTTGAGCCAAATTTTGAAGCCAAAACAAATCCATACGAAAATAGGAAAGTAACCTTGGAAATCCAAACCAATTATGGCTTTACTGCCGATTTTTTAAGGGAACTTGCAAACCAAATTGAAGAAGAAGGCGAGGAACTAACAACATACGAAGCATTTCGTGGGTGCGCTGAAATTGATTGGGATGAATAATTCCATACAAAAATAAGAAGCGGTGCAAGAAATTGTGCCGCTTTTTTTGTAGTTTGGCACGATTGTTGTATATTATTATAGTGTACAATTAAAATTAAAATCACTATGAAAAGTTGTTGGAAATGGCATTTGTACGAATTTGATACATTGAAGCAAGCAAAAGAATGTATCAAAGGCGACTATGGAAAGTCTATCAAAGAATACCTTGAATATAAGGATTTGGACAAAATCAAACACTATGAAAACGGACACCTTGTCGGATATGTTGTTATATCCACTGACAAAGAAGGTTATCCGTATTTCTCAAAAACCTTTAAAGTAAAATTCCCAATTTAAATTTTTGGCACGATTATTGTATATAATTGAAGTGTTTAACCAATAAAAAACAAAAGCACAATGAAAAGAAATAACGAACTTTGCGAAAAAATCAAATCAATGCTTGAATCCGATAATTTGTCGGAAGAACAAAAGAAAGCATTTAAGGAATTGCTTACCGAGTACGAATGGGCTACCTACAAAGAGCATAACGATAGGCACGAATTCTTCCGTAAGCAAGTGGAAAAAATGGTCAACGATTTTGGTTTCCAAGATGAAGAATTGGCAAAATCAATGGCAAATGACCATCCTACCCTGCAACAATCGTTTATGCGAATGGTGGTGCAATTCATTGAGAAAATGGCTGATAAATCCTATTACGATGGTAGGAACGAAGCAAGTGTAAAACTTGCAAAGAAACTCAAACCTATCATTGAAGAAAATAGAGGTTTACCCTGCATTTAAAGAAATACCTCACTAAAAATTTTCCTTTGGCGGTGCAATTTTGTACCGCTTTTTTTGTGGTTTGGCACGATATTTGTGTATTATTGTAGTGACAATTAAATACACACACTATGGAAACTATTTCAAGAAAAGATTTTAGAGAAATCATTGGATGGAATTGTGGTAATTATCCTTATTCCACTTCGGGATTGAGTTTAATAAATGGATTAAGTGGTGCTGAAATTGAGGGCGCAAAGATTGGAGAAAGCCACTATAATCTTTATTACAAATACAATGTAATTCAAGATATTATCCATTTCCCAATTATAATTGCAAGTAGTGACAAATGCTTTATTGCCACGAATAAAACCGATTTAATCAACTTTGTTGCAAATCCAATCCTTGAAAAAAAGTTTGAGGCAAAGGTTGAAAAAATGCCCGATTGTGGCTATAAACAAATAAGACAACACGAAATTGCTTTTAGTAATAGAATTCCCTATGATGAACTCTATAATTGGGACAAAGAAGAATTTTATGGATATAGATATGTAGAATTTTAATTTTTGGCACGGTATTTGCATATAATCGTAATGTTGTATAATCAATTAAAATCAAAATCCTATGAAAAGCATTAAAAAATTGAACGCAGAAATTAGCGACACCCTCACACAACTTTATTATTCAGTCCTTGACTACATTGAAAAGAATCAAAAGGAAAAGGGTTATATCAATGCACAAAATGGCGAGAATGACACGATGTATTTCTATGCCTATAATGATTATAATTTTGGCGAAGAAAACGGGCTTGTTGAAGGTCGTATTTGCGCTATCCGCGTAAAAGGAGGGGATATTCAAATTCTTGGTACTATCCACAACAATCTTGTTTTCACTGAAAATGATATTGAGAATGCCACGAAATTAACTGACAATATAGACAATGCCAACGGAGAATATAATCCATATCTTACCATCAATGGAGAATGGGAAGACAATTGGCAAGATATACATGGTGGCGACACGATTATCTATGCACAAACCTTGATGTCTATTGCAGAATCTATTGAGCAATACAAATAGTTTGGCACGATTGTTGCATATAGTTTCAATGTATAACCAATAAAAACACACACTATGAACGAGAAAAAGTATTGCCCCGAATGTGGTCACGAATTTGAGCAAGGCGAATATGACTATTGCTACGAAGATGGCAACACCTATTACACCTGCCCCGAATGTGGCTGGGAAGGAAACTTCAATCAAGTAATTGATGGCGATGACCTTGAAGAAGAAATCGGTGTAATTTACTAAAACGCAAGCACTATGAATAAGAAAGAATTTACCCTTATTGAAAGCAGTCTTACGGGAAGGGACAATTACTACAAGTACGAATACTATGTGGAATGGTGCAAAAACAATGAAATTGAGCCACAAGGCGAAGATTCCGAGGATTATTGGAATTGGGTCTATGAAGCCTCTCAAATTGATTATGATAACTTTTTTGATGGTTTGAAGTACGCAAAAGCGGAAAAAGAGGGTCACTATATGATTATGTTCAATCTTGGGCTTTGGAATGGCAATAAGATTGGATATGTGGAGAAAATCTATGATTCACTTTCCGAGGCAATCAAAGCTGCCCTCAATTCTTCAAGGGACTATTTGGACTACAAAGTTGCCTTTGAGAATGGCGATGTCGTTGTCTATGGCTATCACCACGATGGCACAAACATTATGACTATCAAAAGGCTTTCAAAGCACGGAGAACGCAATCTTCTTTTCAAGGAAGAACCAAACTTTGAAAAGTATGTCGAAAAGAAAGACACTTTCAAGAAACTTGATTGGCAATTTGCTTGGACTTAAAATTAAAATTACTATGACACTGAAAGAATTAAAATCAAAAGTAAGAATTACCCACGCACAATGTTATGGGCTATATAATGTGGAAATTACATTCCACGGAAAAACCTACCATTGCACAAGTAATAACTCTTTGGCTTATGATAGAGCCATTGACCCTGAAAAATCCGATAAATGTTACACACAAAAGCAAGCATATCAATCATTGTATGATGAATGCAAGCGAAAGAATCATCTTGGCGAATATTCTTATTGACAATTACGCAAATGCGTACCATTAAAAAATTACAATAAATAAAATCATGAAAGAAAAAGATATATTTGGTGACGACATCTTTCACCCGACAGCTAAGCAGAACGGCTACAACTATATAAGTAATGGTCACTACTGCAAGACATTGAAAGAGTCTAATAAGTACTACAATGAATTCGTTGATAACGGCTATTTTCGGTATAAAACATACCGAAAGTTCAAAATCCATGGGTCATACGATTTCCTTTTGAGGAAAACAAAAAACCATTTAAAATCAATCATCATCTTTGCAATGCCACACTACAAAGGTTCACTATACAAATGCACGAAAAGTGACCTAATCGGAATTATCAAGGATGAAAAACTTATCCAACTTGACTAAGTTGGCATATTTTTTGATAATAATTAAAATTAAATTAGCAAACGCACAAAGCCTATAAACTATGCAAAAGAAGAAGTTTAATGTGCCTGAAACTATTGATTATTCAGACAAAATCAATATAGCCCTATACAATTCGGGATATGCATTTAAAGTTGTTGAAACACCTAAACTCGTAAGTAAAGGTAAAATAGATATTATTGGCGAGATTGAACTTTGGCATTGCAAATTGAATAACGATAAGGCTATTGTTGTTTTCATACATAGAGGAAAAATATATTTGCCATGCAATACATTGAACTTTTCCCTTGTTTTTGATTCTGATTGCTGTGAGTCAGCCAAAATCAAGCAGCCAAACGATGTTTTCAGCTATTATTGGCTTGACAATAACGATGTCTATACCATTTCAAAAGATTGCGTTTTCATGTGTATTTACAACTTAGAAAACAAGTATAATCCCTTTATGAATATGTATGCTTAGAACCATCAAATATCACTATGCCAAAGCGCATTTTGTAATTGATTTTTATAAACTTATACTTTATCATTTACGGATTCTACTTCTTGTTCTGTACGGGAAAACCATTAAGGACAAACAAGCTAAGAACAAACAATAATAGACGCAATTGCGTACATTTTTAAAAAAAATTAAAAAAAATACTAATTATAATTTGAATTTTGGCATAAAATTTGTATATTAATGATAAATAAAAATCTTCACAATAATAAAAAGCCTGTAAAACGGCAAGAGAGTTTTCGGTCTCACTAAAACCGACAATGCAGTATTGGTGTAATGGTAGCATATGACCCTTCCAAGGTTAAGGTGACAGTTCGAATCTGTTATACTGCTCAACCTATAGGCCGGTCTTGTGTGTTATTCCTTAAATAACACTTCCGTTATCAGTTCGGTAAAGAGAGCAACTGTTCGTTTATACGCTTTCCGAGAAAAGCTAGATGGTGATACATCGAAACGGTTTTAGGCTACCGTATCACGAAAAGCCTATAAGGTCCTGTAGCACAGACGGTTAGTGCAACGCTCTCATAAAGCGAAGGTCGAGAGTTCGAATCTCTCCGGGACCACGACATAGAGAGGATGAAACTTAAATAAAAATAATCCCGACTTGGCAAGGCATCTATCTCTATGATTTGGGAGCATAGCGTAGTTGGGTCAGCGCATCTCGTTTACACCGAGGAGGTCGTAGGTTCGAATCCTACTGTTCCCACAGAATGGCGGTGTGTCGTAATTGGTAACCGAGGTAGACTTAAAATCTACTGGGCAGTGCGCCCGTGTGGGTTCGAGTCCCACCACCGCTACAAAGAGAGCGCTTAGATGTCACAGCAAACTCTTGATAAAACAGGCAACATCAAGAACGTGAGAATCGTTCAAATTTTTATTTAATATACGCAATTGCGTACATATTTGAAAACTTTGGCACGATATTTGTATAATTAAAATTAAAATCCTCTTCTAAGTCTCAATTGGTTAGAGCATATGGCTTATATCCATACAGTTCGGGGTTCGAGTCCCTGGGGGAGGACAAAAAAAAATAAAAAAATTACAAAAAATTTGGTTTTTTGAAAATTAGTTTGTATATTTATAACATAAAAAGAAAACTAACAGCAACTATTAAATAATATAAAATGTGGTGTGTTTGTCATTGTTATTAAAAGTTTTCTGATTATTTTGAAGAATAAAATAAATAGACTGCTGTGAAGCAAGCCAATCCGTAATTAAATGAATTTATAAAAATTATTTCCGACAGTTATGCAGGCCTGTCATTAAAAAAAACCTCAGGCTCAACTCAGGTTTGAGTGCAACGTCCTGGTCAGGTCCATTACTAAGTCAGGAGCATAGTGGTTCGAGTCCACAGTTGAGACAAGAATTCGTTCTTTGATACTTGATGCGGAGTGTCAGAAGTTGGTCATCTGGGGGGTCTCATAAGCCCCTGCTTTATGCCTCGGAGGTTCGAGTCCTCCCTCCGCTACTATGAAGAAAGCGTACAGCAACTATTATTATTAGTTCAGTTATTAAAAGTAGTAGAAAGTGCTCTCTCCAAGTCTAGGCACAGGTGATGCCAAATAAGTTTTGGCTTAACCAGTAAGCACTTTATCAAGCGCAGAGACTTGGGCGTGAAAACCTTGGAAAGTACACAGCGCAAAAATGATACATCGGACAGATGATACATCAGTTTTTCTCGCTTTCTGTTACCAAGGGAGTCTTCTGGCTTATCTTCCATCAAATAAAAATTAAGCCAGTGGTGGAGTGTATCATAAACCGATACCATCCCATAGGGTTCCACGGCCCTCTTGCCCATAGCAAGTCGTTATTTTAAACACGTGGACATAATGTGTGTTTGTCGGCACGGGGTTGTGAAATTCCGTGCTTTTTTTATATTTTTTTTGGGAACTATATACCAGTTGGCACAGTTTGTGGTTTTGATATTATGGAATTTTTTTGTATATATCGCAGTATAAAAGAACTATTTAAATGAAAATAAGTGTTATGGATAAAGAAATTATCAATATAAATAAAGAAGACTTGACAAATATTATTTGTGAAAGTGTAAGACGAATTATTAACGAAACTAATGGGATGGCCTATGATATTGATATTTCCAAGATTAGCATTGATGATTTAAGAAAGGCTTATAAAGATTTTAGACTAATACCAATGCAATCTTGTTTTGATGATGTTCTATATAGGCCAACAGTTATTAAAGAAGCTTTTGGTGATATTTTGCAACCTGATTCTGTTGTACAAAAAATTATCAATAAATATGGAATTCCAGAAAGCTGCGTACTTAAAAGGGAAGCTTATAATAAAATTTACATATATATTGTAACTGCTGTTATTGGGATTAATGATAAACTGATTGAAGACGATATGTCAAAAATGGGTTATTATTTGGGGTTCAAAGGAAATATTCAGGATGTAGGTGGAATGAAATTTCAAACTCTTCAATTTGAGCCTTCAAGCCAAATACAAAATGATGAAACTGATAACATAAAATCGGCGTATAATGTGTTATATCATTGGACACCATCTTACTTATTAGACGGAATTATGCAAAATGGATTAATACCAAGCCACAAAAACAAATTGTTTAATTATCCTCCAAGGACATATTTAATGAAAGGTAATAGTGATGATAGGTATATACTTGGGTTAGGACAATCATTGTGTTCTTTAAATAATAATCAAAACAATAACGGGGAATATGCACTATTGGAAGTAAATATTGAAAATATTGATGATAATGTAAGATTCTATTATGATTCTAATAGTGAAATGGGAATATACACAGAGCAGCCAATAAGCAAAGACAGAATTAAGATAATTAACATTGTTCAATTTGTGAAAAATATGAAACATCCTTAAATATGTTATTTGTGCCATCAGGTATATAGTTCCCTTTTTTTTTAATAGTTTGGCACGGTTTTTGTTGAATATTGTAATATTCGTCATATATTATATTTAACGAATAAAAAAATTTAATTAAAATTATAATTTTGGCACGATATTTGATAGTACAAATTAAAACATTTATTTTATATGAACGTAAAGAATTTTAACAAGTTTTCAACAAAGAACTACATTACAATTGCTTATATGAACGATATCAAAGGTTCAAAGAGCGCCCCTTTGTCCAAGGAAGAGGAAAAAGAGTTACTTGAGAAATATTATTCTTCAGACACTACTGAGGCAGAAAGAATCGAAATCCGAAAAAAGATTGCAATGGCCCACCAGAGGTTCATCTATGATATGGCTAAATGCTATGCTAATGGAGACAATGAGTTTACCATGGAGTTGGTAAATGTTGGGACCATTGGACTGTATGAAACGTTTGACAATTTCGATATGTCAAAGGATAATAAGTTCATGACATATGCACAGTATTACATACGTAGGGCCATCAATCACTTTATGAAAGACGAAAATCTGATTGTACGTCCATCTAACAATGCAAGAATAACACCTAAGGTAAAAGAGATTGAAGAAGAATATATGAGACTCCATGGAACCAAGCCTGATATCTTCGAAGTAGAACGCATCCTGGAGGAAAAGTATGGTGTTAAACTTTCTGACAGAAATGATATCTTCGGCGCTAAAATTGAAAGAATTGAGGACCCTGCTGAGAGCGTTGATGATGATACTTATATCTTCGAAAATTCAAAGAAGTTCACTGAATATGCTTCTGTAGAAAACGACTACGCTGTAAAAGCTGAAGAAGATGGAATCAAGCATACACTACAGGAAATTATATCAAGACTGCCGGAAAGAGAAGCCACTATTATTAAAATGGCTTACGGTATGGGCGACTATAACAAAGAGTGTACCAATGAAGACATTGGCGAGGTCCTTGGCCTAACTTCTGAACGAGTCAGACAGCTTAAACAACAGGCCGAAAAGAAAATAAAAAATATGTACCAAAGAATTGAACGTTAATTAAAATTTTTGTATATTATGAAGAAATTATTATTTGTATTTATCTTGGCTATATCAATGGTTCTGACATCTTGTGATAGGGGTTGTTACGTGAAACCAGTAAATTTGAAGAACCCTGAAGTACAAGCATACAATATGTACCTGTACGGTAGTGATAATAATTATAATTATAATAGACTATACGTATTCAAGTACGATACTCCTGAAGCTTACATCTATAGATACGTAATTAGCGGTGAAACAAGAAATATTGATATTGTCCCAAAACATCAATCTGCACAACAGCATCAGGACACTGAATCCATCCTTAGCAAAAGCACATACTTCGACTATTAATAATAAAATTAAAATCAAAATTACAATATGAACGAAACTGATTTAATCGCAAGACTTAACAATTCAAAAAAACTAGGTCCAAATAGTTGTATCAAAAAACATTCCGTTATTGATTTAGACAAAATCTTCAAGGAACTTGAAGATGGAAAAGAACCATTGACACAGCAAAACAAAAATCAAAATTCAGAAACAAAATATGAAATGGTAAATCACCCAAAACACTACAACAACTATGATGTTGAAGTCGTAGATATGATGGAAAAAATTTGGGGGACGAAGGCCACCATTGATTGGTGTAAGATGACCGCATACAAGTATCGCATGAGAATGGGAACCAAACCCAGTGAAAACGATTCACCTGAAGCCATGAAGAATAAACTTCTTGAAGACTTCAACAAAGAACAGTGGTATCTTAACAAAGCAAATGAATTGAAATCAAAACTTTTTGACAAAGGAATTGATATGAATCAATAATTTTAAATTAAAATTTAGATTATACTTTTTACAAGATTATACTTTTTACAAGATTATACTTTTTACAAGATTATAGCGCCTGGGCTTCGGCCTGGGCGTATTTTTTTATATAATATACGCAATTGCGTACATATTCTTGCATCCCCTGTATAGTTTGGCACGGTTTTTGTACTACATTGTATTGTTATGAATAAATCACCGCCGGAGTAATCCTGACATATTAAACAATTGGATGGCTAAATGCTACACAGGGGCTGAACGCAAAACCACGGATAGGAGAGTATACTCCGTTCTACACTTAGCGATTAGGAGAGTAAATTCCAATATACCCATTAAAATTTTAATTAAAATTATAATTTTTAATACTATTCCCCACTATTTATTATTGTCTAATTTTAATTTTATATGAAGAGCTTCTTAAATGATTTATTAACATTCTTAGTTTTCGTAGCGGCAATTATTTGTTTCTACTTCGCAGCAGTTGTATCTTTCTCATCTGCTCTGTTCAACTTCATTCTATTCTTCGCTGCTATATTCTTCCTCATCCAAGGCGCTGGCCTTATTGACCGTGCTAAAGGATTTGGAAAATATTCTAAAGAGAACCAACCTGCTGTTCCAAATAAGGAAAATGATTCCAATAACGAAAATGATAATTAAAATTAAAATTATCTGTCAGGCCCTTCGGGGCCTTTTTTATTTTAATTAAAATTATAATCCATCACCCATACCTAAATTAAAATTTTAATTACTATCTCAATATACATAATTAAAATTATAATTAAAACCCATCACACAAATTAAAATTAAACAAAAAAAATTATTCAGCCAAATATTTTTTTGGCCAAATAACTTTTTTTTGAAGCCCTCTCCACTAAGTGCCTAATTTAGAATGAATTTAAATTTTAATTACAACCCTTATTTTTCTTGATTCTAAATAAAAATTTTAATTAAAATTATCACAAGCCACAAATGGATTGGCACTTTTCCGCTAAGGCCCGCACAAAAAAATTCAAATTAAAATCACCAATCCTTTCGCCAATCCATTCCCCAATTTTCCACCGAATCATACCCCAACCTTTTCCACAAAATTTTTCCACATAAAATCCGTTTTGCTTGATGCCCAAAAATGGCACTTTTTTCCTATACAAAAATTCCCAAAAACTCCCACTTTTTGCCACTTCATAACACCCACATTATCAGCGTTTCATACACGCCTGATTATCAGCAAATTATAATTACTTTAAAATGAGTTAATTACAATTAAAATTAACAATCATAAATAGGCCAAAAAAAAGTGATATTAAATATGTATAAAAATGATATCAAAATGATATTACTTTTTAATTACTGTGATATAGAAAAATTTACCTCTACATTCAATTTCTCCTACCTGAGTAAAGCCACTTTCTTTCAGTTCGGCAATCAGTTCATCTCTCTTATTTTCATCGTATGCCTTAGTTGGTTCAGCAATATAAACAAGACCATCGTAATTGAGCAAACGATAAGCCTCTTTGAAGTAGTCAGTATAGTTGCTTCCCCACAGGGCCAAAGAGAAAACAGCGATGTCAATATTCTCATCTTCCAACGGAGTATGTGCCATGTCACAGGCAATAACCGTATCATCAATTGCAATATGGTCGAATGAATATACCTTGTTGTTAGGGATGAATGTCTTCATCAAATTCTCGCCACAGCCAAAGTCAGCTACAACCCTATTTTTATTTTTAATTTTAGAAGCAATATACTCATATGGAATCTCTCCCCAATCTTTCATGCTTTCTCTTCTTGCCTTATGATATTCAAACCACTTTTCAGGTGTTTCTGAAATTTCTTTATGAAATTTTCCAGAATTTACAGTTCTACCTCTTCTATTAAAATCACTAATTATTGATTCTTTTTTTTGCCATTCAGGTACTTCTATTTCTCCTAATTCAAAATCAATTTTTTCTCTTTCGACTTCCGTCATTTCATAATCTTGTTTTAATTTAGTAATGACTTCTTCAATGAGTTTTTGTTTTTCAACATCAGTAATTTCTTCAAGGTGTCCACCTTTGGTAACATCATCCATGCTCTTTCTTTTCATAGTCATGGTCCATCTTCTCTTATCGAATGAAGTGGTCTTTCCGTTCTTCAAATAGAAAACAACCATTGGGACAAATACATCTACGCCATCTTCTACAAAGTTAGAACCTTGTCTGTCAAACCTACCTACAAGTTGATGGAATACAGACCACACAGACGGAATGGTATGAAGAATAAGTCTATTGGATACTTTTTGTAAACCATCTACTCCCTCACACATGGATTTAGTTCCGATAAGAACGTCTTTATTACCACCGACAAATTCATCTATGGAATGAAAGCCCTCTTCTGTTTCTTTACAATCGCCACTATAAATGCAAGCGGAAAGATGCAGTCTATCCTCAATTAAATCCTTCAGGTCCAAAAGTATTCTGTCACCATAGGTATATTCCGTATAGATAACAGTTCCCTTTCTGATAAGATGTTTATAGGCTTCAAACTTCAAGTGCATATGCAAGTCTTCAATCTTACTTACATTACCTCTATATCTGATACAATCCGCTTCAATGGATGAACCATCAATATTAGAAAGTTCGGTATTGAAAATGTCAATGCCACATGACTTAGGGGAAAACAATATTTCACTATCAATACCATTGTATCTTACTGTCAATTTACTTTTTGGGAAATATCCAAATCCACTTGTTTCAAGAACCTATTTGCATTAATAAGTTTTGTGGCCAAACTACCAAGCATAAGTTCATCTGCTTTCTTACCTGACAAAATTTCATATATACCTTGCAAGTCTGCATTGCTTGTAGTGATAGGTGTGGCTGTTGCACCCAAGAATTTGATACATGGGTTTAATGCTTTTAATGTTTGAACCAACTTGAAAATGTTCTTGTATGTCTCGGAATTTTTGTTTTTAAGTCTATGGACCTCATCAAAAACAACCAAATCGTATCTCTTTGAATCAACGATTGACTTAATTCTTCTTGCTGCACGGCCATCACTATTGAACTTGTCATAGTTGAATACCTCAAAAGTAAACTCATCGTCAGATTGTACATGGCAAATATGGTCAATTGTAACATTATCGCCATTAACAAAATTTGCTTCTTCAATCTGTCTCTTCCATGTTGACTTTACACTATTGGGACAGAAGATAAGTACATGCTTCAGTCCAAGAAACTTTGCAGTTGAAATGGCTGCTTTTGTTTTGCCAGCGCCTGTATCGCTATAGTTAAGGAAGAAATCCCTCTCTCTTAACGTGTTAATCGTATGCCTTTGCTGACTATTCAGTTTATGCTCGAAAACCTCAGGGCCGTTTTGTTCCATGGATTCAATAGCCTCAACTTGCTCTTTGTGCCTAAGCATTAATTCTTCTGAAAATGACATGTTCTTACTAATTTAAATTCAAGTAATACCTATCAAAAATCGTGCCAATGTTTATTTTTGTGCATCCTTTTTTGCCATGTATTCCCTAAGTTTATCATTCAGGAACTTATCCATGATATATTCCCTATCCTCAGGTGTCAACAAATGTTCAATCTTATTAATAACCTCAAGTTCTTTCTCCGTGTTCTTTACAACGTCATCAATAGAAATCTCTTTCTTTTCCTCTTCATGTTTCAACGCTTCCTTAACGACTTCATCGTCATCAAGGTCAACATCATTAATTCCATGGTTTTCTTCATGGGTCTCATTGGATGTTTCGTTATCTTTATTAACGTCTTCGGCAGTTTCATCCTGATTATACTTGTCAATAAGGGCTTTCATTGGGTCATTTCCATTTGAATTACGGATAATCTTCTCTACTTCATCAACAAGCGGCTCATACTTTGGCTCTACATTGCGAAGAATGATGTAAAGAATATTCTCATCGTTGTTCTCAAGGAATGCTCTCAACTCATACTCATCAATAAACTCTTTGAGTAAATTAAAACGGTATTCTTTTGGCATATGAGTATATTCTAACCAAGTATAATCATCAAGCCATCCATTTTTTAGGGCTACATTATATACAACTTCATTACCATTCCTTAACTCATTTATTGTTTTATACTTTTTGGCTTCTTCAAAACAAGTTTCTTTAGTCCATTTTAAAGTAGGTCTAACAAACCATGTATAATCTTCAAGCCATTTATTTTTTAAAGCAACTTCATATGCGCCAACTGAGTTTTTTTGAAATTCAGTTTTTGAATTATACTTTTTGGCTTCTTTATAACATGTTTCTTTATTCCACTTTTTTTCCCACAAAACATCAAGCCAATCGTATTCATCAATCCAACCATTTCTTAAAGCAGAAAGGTAAGCACCTTCTGAATGATTACGAAATTCACTTTTTGTCTTATACTTTTTTGCTTCTTCGAGACAAATTTCTTTAGTCCATTTTTTGCCAGTTAAAGGCTTAGGAAACCAAGTGTAATCATTAATCCACCCTTTTTGTAATGCAACTTGATAACCAACATCACATTTTTTTCTAAATTCTTGTCTTGACTTACATTTTTCAGCAATTTTATAACATTTTTCATATGTCCAATGTTGAATTTTTTTCGTAAGCCATGTATAATCTTTTAGCCACCCATTTCTTGCGGCAATAGTGTATGCTGAAGGACTATTTTTTCTAAAATCACCACTTGATTTATACTTCTTAGCTTCTTCGTAGCAGGTTTCGTAGGTCCATTTAGATGATGTTGCCATAATGAATAAAATTTAAAGTTTCTATATCCTTATCAAAAACCGTGCCAAAGTTGTCATTTGCCGAATATTTTTTTATCTCCCCAATTGCCAAATTTCTTTATTATTAAAGAAAGGATAAAAAGGATTATCAAACACGCCATAAGGAAAAACGAGCCCAATGTAAAGTATGTAATTAATCCGACAGTGGCTGTTGTTATTCTTGGTAAAAGGAATATTGAGAAAGCGCCCCAAAGCAATATCAGTAAAATTGTTATTACGTCTCTTCTATTCATGGGATTTTTATTTGATTTTGATTATATATCCTATCCACATTTATTTTCAAGCCATTTAACCCAACTATTCATTGCAGTGCATCCGTGAGCTTTAATATAGTTTTTTAAGAAGCCAATGATTTCAGAACTATAATCAATATTGTTACTAATTTCGTTGCAATCTTCAACAAGTTCATAGTCATCTGCGGCTTTCATCATGTCAAGGCTCCATCCATCTCCATAATATTTTCCATTAAAGATTGATGTGATTGTATATTCTGCATTAGAGTTTTTAAGTCTAATTGTATCGCCTACATGGAAATATTTTTGTGGGTTATTAAGAATTTCGGACATTCCACGGTTAAATTGGACCTTATCGGCATTTTTATATGCTTTATCAAGGTCTTCATCGTATTGTTTCTTGGGGATAAATTCTTTTCTTGCCAAGTCGAGAAGTTCTTTAGAGTCGTCTTTTAAGCAAGATTGTGTGTATTCACCATTTTCGTTGATAGAACAATAACCTTTGATTATTTCAACAAGTTTACTTTCAAACTCAGTCAATTCCTCGTCTGAGAAGAAAATTCCGTGATTTGGGTCATTGTCGTACATTCCGTCAATTGATACGTTATAGGCGATTCCATCATGGTTTAGAAACACGACTGGATATTTTTCGTTTGCGTCCCATTTAATGATTTCCACAGGAAAGCCATCGTCATCAATTACTTTTCTGCTTTTATCTTCGAGCCAAGTGTCTAAGTTAAATCTTTCCATAATTTAAATTTTAATGTTGTATTTTAACACTATCAAAAACTATGCCAAACTATTACTAATTAGATTTTTTTCAATCCATCATATCAAATTATTTCATAACATAAATTCCTTCTTGTGCTTCAAAAGCAAGTCCTTTTTCAATCAATCCACGATAATCAAAATGATGTTCAAGAACATAATCAAGGGCTTCTTCATTACGAGGAAATAATCCTTCATAGCAATTTAATGTCCTATATTCATTTTCTTCCTCCTCAGTCATGCTTGACAATGGCCTTAAATATGGCCTAACAGTTTCGATGTCTACTAAATCATAGTTAACAGTGGCCCAACCATTGTATCCTTTGAATGTTCCAAAAATGCTTTTTAAACTTCCATCTATCTGTTTTAAAACAGCATTACATTTAACGCCATATGGAAGCCTTGCACAAAGGTCTTTGAGTAATAATTGTTTTTCTTCTTTTGTCATAACTAAATCAAATTTTCAAGTACATATTTAAGTGCTGCTTCGCATGCTTCTTCGGATGTATCATATTCATCCATCACATTAAAATCTCTATCAATATCGTCAATTTCTGTGAGAGTCGTGTATTGATAATACCAAGGTTTGCTATATTCATTACTTTCGGCATCTTTTTTTATTTTTGCAGGATAGCGAAATGCCTGAATATATATTTTATGTACTTCCTTTACCCACTTCATTGCTCTTTGAAGAGTAGGTGCAGAGCATTTGTTTTTGTCCTTTGCCGTTGCCATGTTTGAAAAGTGATTCATGTGATAGTCGTTAAAATTATTTTTGCCAACGCAGAATTTTCCTTTTCCGGTGTACCATGTAACTGTTATTTCATCAAACCCTTTTTCTTTCAAGAGTTTGGCTGTTTCAAAAGAAACGTAATCTTCAGTAATATTCAAATTACTTTCTATCTTCTTCGCTACATCTTTTTCTGCAATCGTGCTCATTGTTGTTCAGTTTTAACGATGATTATTTTCACTTTGTCGCCTGCTGACAGTCCTTTGGACGAAACATATATACTCATTGGTGTACCTTTAGGGTCATTGTAGTGTACCGCAGCCAATTCATCATCAGCAAAATGATGTATAATTCCTTCTACAGCATCTTTCATCATTTCCTCCCTCATGTCAAGCCTACCTTTCTCGTATTCGTTTTGGAGAG
>Ga0247609_10000667_pt1 | contig 45472 bp, 63 predicted proteins | sample 172DNAGHGlowgp2_FD_193487 | JGI IMG/M metagenome (GOLD analysis project Ga0247609, IMG submission 193487) | Sheep rumen microbial communities from Palmerston North, Manawatu-Wanganui, New Zealand - 1728 DNA GHGlow gp2 | ecosystem: Host-associated > Mammals > Digestive system > Stomach > Rumen ... | reverse complement strand
TAGCATTTAATCTATCCACAAGTTCAGCCTTTTCTTTACTCATTTTATTTTTTGTTAGAAAGTAAAGCAACTATTCCATCAAAATCATAAATACTCTCTTTACCATCCTCTATCACTTGTAAAATAGGTATACTAGCAACCTGTAATTCACTTTCAGCATACTTTACTGCTTGAAAATTATAACCATTATTACTAGCCCATTTCTCTACGTGGGGTCTAATCTGATGGCATTTACTACAATCCTCACCATAAATAAAAACTACCTCTTTACTCATTTTGCTTTCTCTAAGTGACATAAAGTTTCAAAAAGACACTCTCTACAACCATTTACTACTAATCCATATTTACATTCTTCTGGATTATCACTCTGTTCATATCTTCTTTTTATTTTTTCCATTTATTAAATTTTCGTTATAAAACATATCATCTGGTAATGTCAATAATGTATACAACTCATTCCTCACTCCCACACTTAAAGCACTCTTCCATATATCATACATCATTTGTAGCTGTTTTCTTGGCTCTTGTCTATTCTCAAATAGATTATTTAAAGCTACGTGAGTTCTCCTTTTTATCCTTACTATATTCTCCTCATTATTTACTTTAAATCTAGCCTTTTCCTTCCTGCTTATTATATGGTGGTTATCCTCTTCATCTGGTGGTATTATCCTATTTAATTTATAAGATATACCACCACATTCTATTACTCTTGGTCTATCTTTTCCCATATTTATGCATTATACTCATAAACTGTTAAGTTTCAATTATACACATACAAATATTTAAAATCTTTACTAAACGCAAATTGTCAACTTATACTCTTTGTTTTACCTGTACTCTCCATATCCGTTAAATCTCGTGGAGATTTTAGACTATATTGTGTTATATCTCCAAAATTACTTGCTAAATATACAGTCATTCAATCCTCGCTGAATTCCATACTTGTATAACTTCCTGTATATGTATCATACTCACTCGCACCTCACCATTTTGTACTTGAATAATACTTTTTACCATCTACAAACATATATCTACCATCTCTACTTGCACATATACAAGGCATCCATCCATCATAACTTACATTTTCACTATAATATACTCTACCACTTATTTCTCTATACGGTCTTCAACTACTACTCCTTCTCGCACTTCAATATGTTATATTTCCTTTATAATCTACATAAAAATTTCTTACATTACCATCTATATCACTTCAACTACCTGTACCTATATCATTACTTTCTCCTGTATCATAAGCTGTTCAACTATATCATAACCATCTCAATCTATAAATATTTCATAATACTCTTCAACCATTTAATACATATTCCTCTCAAGGTACTCTTACATCATATGTATTATTCCCAGCTGGTGCTATTCATCTCCTATTTTCATCAAATCCTCATATACTATAAGCATAATACCTTCCTGTACTTCTATATGGCATCCCATAAGTTCCTATTAATTTCGTATATTTTGTTATATCTACTGTTATTCTTGGTTGGTAATCATAATAATATACTTGGAACTTTGTTTTTGTTATATTACTCCAATTACTATTATTTACATATCCATATAGATTATCTACATATACATAAACTCATTCTACCTTATTATCTGCTAATCACATACTATTAGTTAATCCACTATCCAAATTTTCGTATCTAGTCATATATACTTTCATATTATTACCAGCACCACTCAAATATTCATTCTTATAATTCGTTGGGTATGTTCCACTATATCAAGCTACTCCTTCGTGGACTTTCATAGCACTACAATTATAATATTGTGAATGTCTATAATCACTACCTATACTACATCATTTATGTAAAATCTCCCAAAAAGCATTTATCAATCAAGTACATCCATAATTACATCCCTTCATATAATTATTTCCTATTGTCGTTACACTCGTAGGCAATTTTTCATAACTATTTATTAGGTTTACACATCCTCTATATGTCCTATACTTATAATAATTCCCTGTTTCTAATCTATTACTTCCATAGCATTTATAACTATCGTGGATTATTTCCTTTATATAATTTTGAGCTCAAGTATTATAAAATCCAAAAGCTCTTCACCATCACCATCATATTGTTTTAGGTTTTACAACTATTCTATGCTCACTTCCACTTGTTAATCCACTACCTACACTTACATAAGTAGCACTTCCTGTCCCTGTTATTTCTACAGCCTCTCCTCCATCTATACTTACTAACCAATCATAAGCACAATTTTGACTTCAACTTGTAGAATATCCACCAACAGGAATTCTAATTTTTCAAGAGCTATCAGCTAACCCTATATATTCTATAAATTCATACTCAAAATTATCCCATTCAGCATTCTTTTTAATCTTACTACTTGTTATTGTTGAGAGTTTTGTTTGGTAATCACTCACTAACCCTTGATATACATAAACTCCTTTTACTCTACTATTTACTAATCACCAATCTCATCCTTCTTCTATTCCTCCCTCTATATAAACATCCATAGGCTTTCTATCACTACCCATTCAACTAAATTGGTTATATCTATAGTTATTCCCTACACTAGCCCAATTTATAGCCCTCATATTAATCTTATTAATTCATACACAATTCTCATATTGGTATGCTCTATAATTATCTCATATTACTTTTACTGTTTTTAATATCTTCTCCTCTGCATTATGCACTAAACTATTACATCCAGCATATTCATAATATCTATAATTATTACCTATTACCTCTAATGTGTCTGGTAGTAATTCTTCATCTGTATTTATTAAATTACTACATCCATAATATTGGTATGCTTTATAATAATCCCCTGTAAAAATCTCACTCAAAGCATATCACATATAAGATTTATCACTAATAATATTAATAAGAGAACTCGCTATATCTGTACCCTTATATCAAAAAGCTCTTAACCAACTATATCATTCTTCTTTTGGCTTTACTATTACTGTATGTACACTTAAAGGACTTAATCCATAACCTACCCTTATCTTTCAACTACTACTTCATAGCCCACTATATTCCACTGCATTATTTCCATCTATACTTACCATCCATCCATACTCACAATCCTGTGTCCCATCACTAGAATATCAAGCAACTGGTAAATATATATCCCCATTATTATCTGCTTTTATCCTTAATGTCAATTTTTCTTCTATAACAGCTCATTGACTATAAGCAAGTAATTCTCTCATATTTTATTTATCTAAATAGGTAAAATTATTTCTTCCCATCTAAAAACCTATCAAACATCTCTCTTATATACTGTATATCCTTCTGCATTTCAGCTATTTTTACGTGGAGTTCCTGCGATTGTAACTCTCTAACATCCTTCTCTAAACTATCTACTCTACTTTTTAAAGACATAAATGCTATAACTACTCAAATTACAGTTGAAATTATGCTTATTAAAGTTTCTGGTGAGAAAATATATTCCATTATACTATTCATCTTCTTCATCTTCATTAGGAGTTAAATCGTATCAAATAGCACTAGGTTTTTCATCTACTACATCCTCCTTCTTTACACTCCCCAAGTTCTGTACTAATTTCCATATATCATAAAAAATATTAGCACCTGTACCTAAAGCTAATCATAATAAAATTAAAGCTCAAATTCACAATTCAATCTCCAAATAAGGTCTTACGGCAAAAGCACTACATACTCATAATATAAAACTCAAAGCAATATTTATTGTAGTTTCATATTCTCCTACAAATTTTTTATATCCAGGTTTAGCAAAATTTACTATAGTAGTAATAACCATCGCTGTCCCTATAAGAATTAATATTGTTGTTTGCATCTTATTATTTTTATAAGATAAATTAATTATATATTACTCAAAATTTTTAATTTTGCCACTCTTTTTTACATCTCCCCACAGATTACTATCTTACCTCTATTTGTAGTCAGCTTTCTTTTCTTATTTTCTAAATATCTCATACCCTACTAGGATACACAGAACTATAAAGAGGGTAAAAGTCAGACTTAATTGCATTGGGAAAGGAAAAGAAATAAATCTGAATTATTCTATTGTTATACTTATAGATTGCATCTTACTAGCTGTTCAATTTTGAAGAATGTTTATATATGTGTAAGTTTTTAATATGGCTATCATACTATCAGTTAATGAGAATGTACTAGGTGTAATTGAGTTACCATCAGTAGATGATATTGTTAAGGTTTTGTTTGCAAAGTCCCGAACTTCTGTAAAGATTGTACTTCAAGTATACGAGTATGTGAAAGTAGATTGTGTTCAGGAATTTATCACCATATTAGCCCCACTTGCTCATCAACAATATAATCAAAATCGTGGCTCAATATATCAAGATGTGTTACTTAATGTACATAATATATCTCTTGTTCAGGTTCATTTGGTTACATAATATCAAAATCTTATCGTGATTTTATTAGCATTGCTTAATGCATTTCACATTCAAGATGGTTGAATGTATAATGGATTATTCCAAGCATTTCTATACAAACCATCAGTGGTATTAATCCATCAAGAAGTACCCTGCCATCAGTCATTACTAATCTGACTTATTGTTTTTCAAATAAAATCATAGCTGTATTTCCATCCCTTTTTCTTCTTATATACCATATTTATTATTGGCATCGCTGTCTTTAAAGAATTTAAAAAGTCTGATTTAATTTACATCTGGTCATTTAGTAAATGTTCAGCTTCATTGATTTGTATAAAAGACTTTATTTATTACATCATACATTCATATTACACTATCGCTTTTTCTATAACAAGGCACTCCATTAAAAATCTGAACTCAATTCTCATCATATATATCTAGCTTATATAATTTATTACTTGAAAGAAATTGCCATAGTGTGTCCCCATTACTATGATATGCAAATACTCAAATTCAAAAATCAAATGTAGCATCTACATAATTAATACTATAATTTGTTCAGTCTACTGTTGCTGTACTTTTATCAATTATAAAAGTATGTCTATTTTTATCTTCTGATTTAGTATTTGCCCAAGACCTTCAACTTATTACTTTGAAATATCAGCTATAAGCATTTATTCAATATTTATCACTAGCATCAGCCTTAATCATTCATAATGGGATATAATCTCATCAAGTGGTTACCATTTGGAAATCTATTACAGTTTTATAGCTTGTCTTGAATGAATTTAACACACTAAAATATTGAGTTCAGCTACTCTGTATATACTCTACCTTTTGATAAGTTCAAGGTAGATGATATTCTCCCCCATAAACTGTATTAAATATAGCCATTCTATTAAACATAAGAAATAAATCAGACTAGTCTTTTCTCCTAGAGAGTTCTTACCCCTCATTTCTACCCTTTCTGGTAGCGTTCCTAGACTTAAACGATAGGAGAAATCAGACTTTTTTAACTCATTATTAGTACATTCACTACTATATCTCCACTAGGTGCTGTATCACATCCAAAAGTTAAAGTTCCACTACCTTGAGCAGAACAATATACACCACAGTCAGCATAATCAGCTATATCAGATGGTGCAGGAGAAACTATAACTGTGTTGCTTGCAGTAACTCCTGTAGCAGAAACAGTTTGAGAGTTAGAAGACCATCAAGCAGAAGTCAGAGTTACTGTTATTGTACTAATCGTTGGTATAGTCAGACTTACTGCTCAAGTTTGTCAGTTTACAGAAGATACAGGAAAGCTGATATTAGTTTCTGTTATTCCTGTTACCTGTCATAGTGTGTTAGTAGTGATAGTAGGTACTTTAGTAGAAGTTCATTTAGAAATATATGCAGTCTGTGTAGAGAGAGCATTCTGTTTATTATTCCAATTATATTTATCTCCTGTAGTTACCAAAGTATCAGCAGTTCCTCCACTAGCCGCCGCTTTATTTGTTATTCATATATTCGCTGGTGTTATATTTACCTTTCCTGTTCTATATGTACTTTCGGCATTTCCTTTTACTCCTGTGACAGTATTTTTTTGAGCTTGAGCCTCTATTCCATCTAATTTTGTTTTATCACTAGCACTCATTAATCAAGCACTACTCTGGGTCGCATTATTATATGTCGTATCTATATTTCAACTACCTAATATTGAGGTATTATTTATTGTTTTTATATTTACTCCACTTTCCAATGTATTCTGCTTTCAAGCTATCGCACTAGCATATCCATCATATGTTGATACTTTACCAGCAGTTATTCAAGAATTCAAAGCATTTAATTGAGCTTGGGTTAATGCTGTTTCATTTACTGTATATTGATACTCCCATTGATTTCATTGGTAAATATATCTGGTAGTTGCGTGGTCGTGGTTTTCATCATCTGCTACTATTGTATAATCATTCTGTGTTGGTACTCTAACTACTCCTCCACTATAAAATGTCGTAGCACTCGCTAATTCTGAATAAGTAGCGAATTGGTCACCATTCGCATTCTTTGTTATATAATAGGCTGCGATACTATTAATAGAACTATTTACAAAATCTTTATCTGCTAATTGATTACTTGTACTAGCCGCACTTGGTATCTTTCCATTAATTGTATCTACGGCATCCTTTAATACTTTACCTTGTTTAGCACTTAATACATCTGTACTTACATTTGTTGTTAAATTATCTTGAATAGCACCACCATTCTTTATTAATTTACCTGTATTCCCATCAAATAAAGCTAAATGTCAATCAGTAGCACTACTAGGTCAAAGCACATCTCCACTACCTTCTCAATCCTCTCCATCACTTACACTAAAATCAAATGTATTTCCATTTGCATAAGTAAATGTCACGGTAGTCACCTTTCATACCTTCTCCTTAGTTGTATTTATAATCCCATTACCTGTATCTCCTGTTTCCCCCTTATCTCCTCTTGGTATAGTAAAATTAAATATCGCCGCACTCGTTGTCCCACTATTCGTTACACTAGCATTAGTTCCAGGACTTCCTGTTGATGTAGTACCTACTTGAATTGTCGCCGCATTACCTGTATCTCACTTATCCCCTTTAGGTATAACAAAATTAAATATAGCATCTGTTGATGTTCCTACATTTACTACACTAGCACTTGTTCAAGCCTCTCCTGTAGTCGTTGTCCCCACACTTATTGTACCTGTATCTCATTTATCCCCTCTTGGTATTACAAAATTTAATATAGCGTGACTACTACTTCCACTATTACTTACACTTGCATTAGTTCAAGGATTTCAAGTTGTAGTACTTCCTACCTCTACGGTAGCCGCCTCTCACGGCTCTCATTGAGGTCATCTAATTCTACTACCATCTGGGTTTAATAACACTACCCCATATTTCGTTGGGTCTTCTGTACTCTGCACTACACTAGCCCTTTTTTGAGTATCTTTATCTTGTATTCTTGTAGCACTTTTTGTCATCCTTGATTTTATATTAATTATAAAATTATCACTCTTCCTCCTCTGATGGATTTATACTACTTCCATCTGGATTTAGTCCAACTATTCAATTTACTGTTATATCATCTTTACTAGTTACTACACTAGCAGTATTCTCACTTTCTTCATCTTGAATAGCGATTGAGCTTTCTGTATCTGTCATTCCTATATACTATAAAAAGATAAAATATTAATCAAAATCAATTCAAGCCTCCTCAAATCTCTTTCTCAAATATTTCTCTTTTAACTCTAATTGGTCTTTTTTATCCTTCAATTCTATCTTCTTTTTTACATAATCAGCAACCTCATTGGCTACTTCCATCTTTTTATTCTCTAATTCATTTATCTCTTTCCTTATTTCTACTAATTTATCTTCATAAGCTATTACTTCATCTCTTATTTCTACCAATTTTTTATTTTTTCCTTCAATATCTCTATCCAATTTTCAGCATTCATCAATAAGTTCATCTTTTTCCTCCAATTTTTTGTTCATATCTTCCATTTCTCTATTAATCTTATTATAGCTTTCATCTTGAGCATCAAAAAGTAAATTGAGGTTATTTAATGCCTCTCTCTTCTCTTCAATTTTCTCATCCAATTCTACTATAACTCCTCTTTTCTCATCTTCTAAATCTTTTACATCTCATTTTAAATTTTCTATTTCATTTTCCAAGTTCTTTTTTCTATTTTTTAGCACTTTTACATCATTATTTAACTCATCTAATGTAACTTGGTACTTCTCTTCATCTTTCTTTTTATTTTCTGCTAATTTATTTATTTCAGCCTTTATATTATCTCTAACTTTTCCATATTCTTCTTCTACTCATTTCTTAGTGCTATCTAAACTAGCAATTTCCTCATTTTTTTCTTCTATTTCTTTTTCTAATTCTTTAATATCCTTCTTTTTTCCTTCAATTTCAATTTCTAGGTCTTTTACAACCTTTCTATCTGAATTAATCGTAGCATTTATTTGTTTTAATTGCTCTTTTGCTACTACTATTTCTCCAGCAATATCCTCTATATTTGTCATTCTTTTTTATCATTAAGAACTAAAACCATTCAATGATACATCTATTGTACCAGTAGTATATGCACTAACTACTACTCATATCCATCTTAATCCTGGAGTATTTACTAAATAACTCTCTACTCCTCCTGTACTGATTGAAATTCAAGTTGTACCATCAATATTGGTTCCATCCTCCAAATTTCTTACACTAATGTAGCTCCATTGGTTATCCTTATCAGCACTCTGGCTAAAATCTGGTGCCTCAATCTGAAAACTACCTACTACTTTTACAGTAGCCTCTGGTGTGTCCCCACTAGCGATAGTGAGCATCATATTCGCATAATCCTCTATTGGATAAGGATTACTCTGTGTAGTACCTGTAGCTCCATCAATTAGCTTAGTACTCTGTAACCATTTTCTCTCAATCATAGCATAATAAATTATATGATAAAAAACTTAAAACCTTTGACTAGATTTTAGGAGGTTAGTGTCCCAACCCCCTACATATCTAATCCTAGGATGCATCTCCTTTACTACCTTTAATCCATCTACCTGTAACGATAGCCATTCAGTAAGTAGCAGCAGTAAGGTAATTCCAGTTTTCACTAGAGAACTCTTCACCGTTGTTTCCATCTGAAGGTGTTTTAAGGTATGGAGCTTCAAGCATACATAGATAGAAATCGCTATCTCTTGTAGATGCCAAGAACCAATACTTAGCTTTAGATGTGTCTACTGCTCCATTAGGAGTTGTAGCCAATCTTGAAATAACTACGTGTCTATATTTTTCTTTATAAACATTCAATACTCCTTCATTCTTGTAATCAGCTATAGATGCAGTTGATTTAAGCAACTCTCTAACTTGATTTACAGTGTTAGGGTCATCTGTAGTTACGATTACATCTGGTTTCATAGCCATCTTTTCTCATAGGTTATTGAAAGTACCAGTAACGAATAGATTTTCAGCATTTTCCAAAGCAGCTTTAGAGAAAGCTGGGTTAGATGTAATCTGATTACTATAAGTCGTAGCACTTCCAGTTAATGTATGAGCATTTGAAATAAGAGGTAATCCATCTCCTACTGTTGTATCAACAGTAATTCCATCTCTTGATACATAACTAGATGCGAATGCGAAAGTTAATCTATGAGCCAAATCCAAATCAATAGTATTTGGACATACTTCAGCAAGAGAAGTAATTTGGTCTAAAATATCCTGGTCTTTACCAGCCTTTCTCATTCTTTTAGTAATAGATACTTCTAAAGATACAGTATAAACCTGCATATCTTTTTCATATCCATACTGAACTTTTGCTTTTTTAGATACATCACCTTCATCTCTTACAGATGCATATTGGTTTCTCTGTAATCTTTCAGCAAATCTTTTATATTCCCCAGTATGAAGTGGTAAAACATCTTCTACTACAAGTCCAGATTTTCTCATATCCTGTGGTAGATTTTCCAAACCATCTTGGAAACTTCTTTTTACCAAGTCTGTCATTTGAGGAAATGTATAACTACTAATATTAGGCATTTTCCTTTATCATTAAATCAAATAAAAAACTTTTATTAAATAAATTACGCAGTTTCAGTTTCTGGTAAACTAAACTTACAAATTCCGTGAGTGCTATCAATATATTCCATAATTCTAGCACCTTTACCAGCTGTATCTACAGCAAGTGATTTAGCATCTGTATGAATTTCTACTGTTCTAAATACATCTGCTTTAGTGAAAGTACCAGCACCAACTTTGAAATAAGCAAGAGCCTCTTTATTTTTTGGTACCCATACTCCTTTCATTTTACCAGCTACCGCATAATCTCCATCAGTAGATTTAATTGGTTCTGCTAAAATACCTAAAAAGTCAGCACCATTAGCATTTTCTGCTCACATCTTTGTTACATATCCAGTAACATCATTTGATGTAATTTGTGGTGCTACTACACTACCTTCATCAATAGCAGTTGATGCTACGAAAGGAAATTGTTTCATTTCCCAATTATCATCTGCTGGATAGAAGTTTTGTGTGTTGTTTGGTTGATTAACCAAAGTAACTGCTTTTCCCATTCTATTCATTAAATAAGATATAAAATACTACTTATCTTTCATCTGGATTATATCTGCTATTCTAATATCTTCTTGCATCTGCATTGGATATTTATCTTTAGCATAAGTTCCAAATGCTTTTCATACAGCAATAAGGAAATTCTGATTAAAACTACTTACTACTGTTTCTATTACGGGTTGTAAATCTCATTTTCTTATATTATGAGCTTGTAAAACCCCTAATATATCTACTGCCACATTCTCTAGCATCAAGTTTCTAAATTGCTCTTCACTTAAAGCCTCCTCTGTGACTATATATTTAAGTTGAGTTTCTGTATATTCTACTTCTTCTCAATCCTTAAACAAAACAACATTACCTGTTATGGTTTCAATCTCCCTATCTTTGATAAACATTTTTTAATTGGTTAAATGATAAATTAAAATGTCAATTATTCATTTAATAAGTTAGTAGCAACAATGAATTTTCACCGTGGCTCTACATCAAACTCATATCCTAATACATTACCCCTATTATCAGTTGTTTTTTCAGCTCTCATTTTTTCTGAAGTAGTATAATGTTTATTGAATTCATTAACTTCTACTTCAACTTTCTTTTTGTTCGCTAAAGTCAACTCTAAGTAGTGATTACTTACCCAAGCTCCATATTGATTTTGATAAACCAAATCTTTGGTAGCATCCTTCCTAAATGATTTATAAGCAAGTACAGGTACTCCTCACCACATCTTATAGGAATAATCTCTAGGTCATTCATAGAATTTTTTACCTTCTGTGAATACATTTAATTGACCTTTCTTTAATTCCTCATTCTCCTTTTCCAATGTATCCAATCTTTCAAGGATAGATTGAAGGGTTGTTAAATCATTTGTACCTTCTTCTTGTGCTGGGTTAGATACATCCCCATTACCTTGATTAGCAGTATTACCTTGATTGGCAGTATCTACTAATCCTGCAGTATCTTTATTTTCTACTGCTTTATTATCGTCAATCATTCTAGCCATTTTACTATTGTTTGTTAGCATCTAAAATCACTAATTTACCATTTCTTACAACCTCAACCTTTCAATCTCAAGCTCAAGGTTTTCTTCCCATTCACATTCAGGTACTAGCATAGTTTCCTATACCTTCTTCATACCTTTCAGCTTTTAGGTTTTCTTTATTCACATATAGAGTTGCCATTTCAGCAAATTCTTCCGCCTCATCAATGGTTAATTGTTTATTTCAAACAATCTTTTTGAATTGAGCTTGTGCTTTTTCCCTAGCATCCTTATCAGTAATTTTACCAATAATTTTGTCTGCTCTTTTTAATGCCTCTTCATTAAGCTCTTTAGCCTTCCTTTCTTGGTAAAGTTTCTCAAAGCTCTCTTCAAAAGTGGCATCTTTGGTTTTCTGCACTCAATCCCCACCTGCTTTTTTGTCTATTTCTGATTTCGCATCATTGAAATCATCATAGCCAAATCTTTTAGCGACCTCATCTGCTAATTTTGGGTCTACATCGTGAAGTTCTAACAAACTTCTAGCATCTTTTTCGGCATTCTTGACTTCTCTGTCAATTACAAGGTTTCTCAACCTTTCTGCCTCTGCCTTACTTCCAGCTATTTGCTGTTTGTAACGCTCTTCTTTGGCTGTATGAGAGTTGTCTTGACCTTCATTGTCAAGGGTCTCGTTTTCTTGACCTTCTTCTCATACCTCCAAGTTGTCTAATGTTTTTTCATTGTCGTCCATTAGGGTTATTGGTATGATATAAAATTGGGCTCTAACACCCATTAATGTGAGTGAGCTAAGTATTTACCCACCCACTATAATGGACATCAAGCTATGCTTTCTTGCCTTCGGTCGTAACTCTGTTAAGGAACTCTCTATAAGTCTTTTCTGTTTCTTCCAATGATTTAATCAACTCTTGTATTGTTTTTATCCCTATATAAGCCTCCTCTTCCTTTCATTGACACTCACATAGAGCTAATTTTGTTTGAATTCTATTTATATTCTTCTTTAACCACTTTGTTATTACATCACTATACTCTACTAATTCCCCTACTTCTCCAGCACTCATCTTTACCTCATTCTCCTTTATTTTATGCTCTCTCTCATCTATTATTATAAATCCCATTTTATCACATATTAGGAGTTAAATTTGGTACTAACATACCTTTTCCTCATTGATTTACATTTTGTCTTATTCTATCTCATTCTGTAGCTGGTTGCTCTTCTCCTCATTCCATACTTATTTCTCCCTCTTCCTGTGGTGCGAAGTTTCCTGTACCAGTTACTTGCTCTTGAGCTTGTTGTAATTCTCTTAACAAATCCATCTTAGCCTTCTTAACATCTTCACTACTATCTTTTTCAACTGGTGATAGATTATATTCAGCAGCCATTTCTCTTAAATTCTCATTCATTGGTAATACCTTATCTATATCTACTCCACTCTGTTTAGCTACAGCATATCCTTGTGCCATAGTTCCTATACTATTCATAAAATCCAACTTTAATTGTCTTTCTACAGCATTAATAGTAGGAGCACTTGTATTTGTATATACATCCACATATAAATCTCCTCTTAATATATCTGGAGTAACTTGAAATGTATAATTTCATTTTTTCTTCTTAAAATACTTCTCTCCATCATTATCTACCAACTCTTCATCCTCTATTTCTATCTCTGGGTACAATCCTTCAGCATTTTTTCTAGGAAAGTATGTCTGTAGAGCATCTTTATACAAATCAGCAAATCTTTCATATGCTAAATCTCTATTCTCTAACCATACATTTACTCTTTTCTGGCTTGCCTCTCTCTGTACCTCTGTTTGGAAAGCTGTCTGGTTATTACCTCCCATTATATTCTGTACATCTATTCATACATATATAGCAATATCTCTATATAACTGTTCCATATAATTAAATATTGCTTGATTAGGAGGAGTTCCTGTTATCTGTTGAAAATTCTGTGCAAAATTTCCATCAAAACTTAATATTTCATTGTCATAGCTGAATTCTCTACCATTAAATTGTAATCCATTTCCTAAAGCTAACACTTGTGTATTACTCCTTCTAATAGCATCCATTAACATCTCTCTCAAGTTGTTAATCTCACTATTAAACATCATAAGAGCCTCACATAATCCTCTTCCATATAAACTATTTAATCTCTTACCAAAATTTCTTAATGTAAATGGTAAAGCCTTCTCACCATTTATTGTATTCATCATTGGATGCTCCCTTACCAATATATCATTAGCAATTTCTACATACATATCTCTCTCCACATTCCAATATCTCATAATCTCTACAAAATCTCCCTGCTTTGTAGTTTGCTCTTGTGTTGTATATGGTTGATACTCTAAACTATATTGTCTTGGTTTTACTAAATCCATATTCTTATATAATGGATTATTCTTATAACTCATAAACTTCTCATAGCTTATTTGCTCTCTATATATACAATCATTCGCTTGTCCTATACAATCTATGGCTGTATCATCTACATAGAAATTTCTAATATCTACACTCTTTACTACTATTTGCTCTTTTTTGAATTTCTTTGGTTCAAATATTACATTTAAATTATCATCTACTTTAAAATCCTTCTGTTCTCTAAAATAACTTTCAAATCATACATACATTACACTTGTACCAAATGATGCACATATGTAATCATCATCTCTAAAAGCCTTCTTCCTATTATTTTTTCTAAAATCATATTTCCATACATACTCCAAAGCCTTCGCCTGTGTTGTATATTTTGTTGTTTCCCCTCTAAATTTAAAATCTGTAGGTATCTTAATACAATCAGCAATAAACAACTCCAATAAAGCACTAGCTAAAGGTACTACACTACTACTTCTACCATCCTCATATGGTCTATATATAGCCTCTAACATCTTCCAAAATATCTGCCAATCAGCATCTACAACACTTCTTGCCTCCTTCATTCTCAAAAACCTATCCTTTATGTATGATGCCTTCAAAACATCCTCATCACTTTGAGTTCTCATTACATCTACATCAATAGGCTGGAAATCTTTTTTTGGTAGTGTCATTTATTTATCTCTAATAAATTAAATATAATATAGTCAAAAATCTTATTTTTTCAATTAATTTTACAGCACTTTATACCCCATCTTTCTTAATTTATCCTTTGTTAGACTTTTTTGGCTTATTAATTCCCCTGTAAGCATATTTCTCTTCTCCTCATAATCTCCTACTTGGTGACTAGGTCTAGCTGGTTTATTCTCTAACATATATGTCACAAAATACTCTAAAGCTGTCCTAAAGTGAGAAGTCCAATCGTGAATTGGTAAAGCTATCGGTTGAGTACTCTGGCTTGTATCCTTCCTTTCTGGGTATCTAGCATTCAATATAGCCGTAGCCATATCCAAGCAATTATCATTATATCTAAATTTATATAACATCTTACTTGTATTTCTTATTTGCTCTTGTTTATTCCTATTCATAGGTACTACTAAATTTATTCATACACTCCTATAATCATCTAATATTGTTGAATTCCCTAAAGCACTCTTTGTATCATATGGGTCACCAATAAATGTTGCCCTTCTCCAATCATAATTCACATATCTATCTCTAAAAGCTAATTGGTTTGCTGTTAATACCTTTACCAAATCTATCTTTGGTTGCCCTACCATATAATTAGCCATATCTAACGGATTTGTTTGTACCTCTATAGCATCTATAATATCCCAATATATTCCATTATCCTGTATACATATAACAGCATTGGGGTCTGTACCTCCGTGAGAATTATCTATTGTTACATACAATGGTAAATTAGGATTATATTTAACCTCTTTACTAGCCTCACTAGGAAAATCTGGGTAAACTCTTCCTACTACAGCTACATTATAATCTATCTCTAACTCTTGTGCTATACTCACCTTATCCATACTCTCTATTTTCTTATTATACCATTCTTGTGTATACAATGGGTGGTCGCTCCAATGGTATCTTAATCCCTTTATCTTTCCTGCCATAGCCAATTCCCTCATTCTATAATGCTCATTACCTTTACCATTAGGAGTTGATGTATAAATCCTACAAGGACTAGCAGACATCATTGCTCTATTTATGGTTGTAGCATTACTTTGAAAAGCAAACTCATCTGGAAATATAGCCTTATAAGTTCCTCACCTTGATGCATTTGGGTTAGCACTTTCTCCTGTAATACTTCCTGTTCCATCTGGTCTACTAATACTCATATATTTATTATATGTGTCGTTTCCTTTCCATCCTACAGGTAGCATCCAATCTGGTAAATTTTTCAACATAAATCTAGCCTTCTCAAACAAACTCTTCATATCTCCTTTTTTATCTACATCATCCTGTTTTTGTGAAAGCACTAAATATTTATGGTTATGAAAAAGAAAGCCATAAACAAATATAGCCATAATCAACCAGCTAAATCCCATCTGTCTTGACTTTTCTATAAATACAGGCTCTCCCTTCTCTATACTATCCCATACCTCTTTAATACATTCCTCTTGATAAGGATATGGTATAAAAGGTATTACATCTGGATATTCTGGTCAGTAGAGGTTAGAATTCTTGTCGGTATATAAATAATTCTTGAAAAAATGCATTATATCCCTTTTACATAATTCCACCTCTACTTTCTGCAATTCTCTATTCTTTTCAGCCTTATCTAAAAGTTCCACTCTTCTTAATAGTTCCTCTTGCATATCCATAATATACTAAATACTAATCTAAATTATTCCTCTTCACCATTTCATCATCCTACAACCATCAATAAGAAAGCAAAAGCTCATAATCTACCAAACAAATTAGCATATTGCCTCTTTGATATTTTACCATCTTTTACGGCTTTCTGTCATTCCTTCTCTAATTCCTTCCAATTTAATCAAGCCTCTTTATTCTTTGTCATTCTTGTAACTAAATCATTCAACTCTTTTTCTGTCATCTTCCATTCTCCTCCTTGCTTTACGATATACTTATTTGTATTCTTCCTATCTCAAGGAATTCTCTCTGTAATCATAAACTCTACATTATCTATATCTTTTGCTATATCAATATATCCTCTTAATCATTTCTCTCATACACTCTTTAAATGTCCTTGCTCAAATACTTCAAATGGTAAAGTTCTTCAAGCATATAATCTATCCTTACCAATATCTGTTTCCTTCTCTACTATCTTTGGATTTAATCATTGTTTCTCTAATATTCTCTGGTTTTGGTTTATAGTTCTATTAATAACTCATTTACCAGCATCTTCAGTTGATGCATACACATAAGCAATTTTAAAGTTGAATTTGTCTAATACTCATTTCTCTCTAGCCTTCTCTATTAACTTCTTAACATCATTTGCCCCTCCTTGTACATCCAATGTCATATCTACCTTCTCTCACTCCTTAACAAATCCCTCACTAATCATTGCTCTAGGTCATCCACTCTTTCAACTTCATCCCCCACCTCATATTAAAGCTACATTTACTTTATCTCATTTACTAGCTTTTTCTATCATATCATCTCATACCATCTCTACAAAAGCATCCGCTATCTTACTTACAGCTGGGTGATTAGTACTTGCCATCACATTATCCCCTATTCACATCTCTTTAGCGAATTCTTTATTAATTAATGGTCTTAATCCATCTGGGTTTAAATATCCATCCTTTTTAAAAGTGTTTTGTAATTCCTTATCTAATTCACCATTTATTTCTACATATTGGTTATATAATTTTCTTAACTTATTTTTATCACTCAAATATTTATCCTTTATTTTATTCATTTTAGCATCAACCTCTTCTGCTGTATATGGTTTTCAAATATCTTTATTAATTGTTTCCTCCCATATAGGCTTATTAGGTCATACCCACTCCTTTTTCTTCTTTAATCATTTTGAAGTTTCTTGTACTGTTTCAACCTTTCTTGGTTTATAGCTCTTCTTCCTCTCTTCTAATAACATATCCCTATATGCCAAAGCATCATCATACTCCATTACAGGTAAATCTTTTAAACTCTGTACCTCATATTTTCACCAATTCTCATTTACCTTTTCTACACTATCATTATTTCTTCTCATCATTACTATAATATCCTGTCCTTTACCTTTCCAATCCTTTGGTGCATATTCTGGGTTAAATTTAACTCTAGCCACAGGCTCAAATCCAGCCTTCTGGTAGAATTCTGGTAAAAAGTCAGCATAACAATCCAATTTATCTCCTCAATTCTTTATCGCTGTTAATACAAGGTTTTTACCTCTTCCTCCTCCTGGCTTACTTACTAGACTTGTTATATCTCCATCATCTTTTATTGTTATACTACTCATTCCATCTTTACTCTGGAATGTTTTTCGCTTTCAATTTCCATAATCAGCACTTCAATGTATATCCATCTTAAATCCATCTGGGTTGCTAGCCTTTATTTTCTCTAAATTTGCTACAACCTTCTCTCAATCTGTATTTAATTCTAAAAATCCTCCATCTTCTTGCGAAATTCTTCAACCGTTATTCCAAGCCTTTCAGCTCACTCCTTCTCCATTTCCTCCTTGCTTAATACTCTCTTCTTTTTTTGCCAATCATCATATATTTTTTTCGCCCTTTCAGGTGTCATTTTGGCTTTTCTCAATCACTCCATTGTTTTTTTGGTTATTATCTAAATTGTCTTTATTATTATACTCATTTTTTTCTCCTTTTCAAGTCATTTTTACCTCTTTTTCCTCATTTTTCAATGCACTTTTATACTCTTCATCTGTAATTAACCCTTTCTCATACATATATCTAGCATCTTTACCTAATTCTCTCTGGTTATCATTCAAATACTTAGTGAATTCTTGAGTTTCAGCTGGTGTTAATTTAATACCATTTGTTATTTTGCTTATAATTTTATTAAATCCATTACTAATTTTACCTTGATACTTTAATAATTTCACTAAATTCTTTGGAGTTGCTAATGTTGCTCATAAAACTCATAACAAAATAGGTCAAGCACTTAATCATCCACTCAATAAACTTGTAATTCCTACTATTCATCCTCCTACTCCAAATATCTGGTTAGCATATTGTCCTACCATCTGTTTACCAGCCTTCTCTACACTTTCAGCTACAGCTAATCCCTTTAATTCTTCTGTTATTCAAGGTAATAATTTCTCTAATCTTGCCAATTTTGGTTGATTACTTCCTTTATTTGTTAAGTTCCTAATCTTACTATAAGCACTATCTTTCAATGTACCATCCTTATTAAACCAATCCTTCTTCATTTCCTTCACCTCTGCTATTGTTTTCTTATAGCTATCATCTAATACCTTCATATCTGGTATCTGTCTTTTTAATTCAGCATCCAATATTCCTCTAATATCTCTTATTAATCCAATAGCATCAGCCTCTAATCCTGCTGGTTGTCATTCCCATTTAGCCAATGTATCTATTTGCCTTCTAGCCCACCGCACATCTTCAGCAGTAGCACTATTTCATTTATTCCTTAATTCATCTAAAAATTCCCCCAACTCCTCAAATTTACTATTTATTGCTGGTGTATAATTCTTATTAACTTTTACTCATTCATTAGTAAATTCTAATCCTCCTTTCTTTAATCTGTTAGATATGCTACTTAACATATCACTAATCTTTACAGGAGCATTACTACTCCTTATCTTCTCATACTCTTCTCCCTCTAATTTCTTCTCTAATTGTAATCCATCAAATCTTTCTATAATTCTATCTAATAAACTCTGTGAGTTCTTATCTCATTTTAAAAACTCTTCAACTTTCTCTGGATTTTGTCTAATAAAATCTCTCTCCTCTTTTGTTATTCAACTTAATTTATTTACAAATGTTTCTGTGAAATTCTTTGCTACTTTAAATGGTGCTCAAACTACTTTAGCTCAAGCCTTTGCAACAGCCATTTCTCCTCTTAATACAGGTCAAAATTGAGCCTTATTTCACCATTTTAATGTTTGCTCATACAAATCTCCATATCCTGCCACTTTTATTATCTGGTTTGCCTTATTCGCATCTATCAATCACATTTTAGCAGCTCACATAGTCCCCAACTGAATAATACTAATAACATCACTAGCCATTTGTACAGGGTTTTCTTTAGCTGTTTGTTCTACTTTATCCCAACTACCATAAGCATTTGTTAAATAATCACCAAAAGCATTAGCTGTACCTAAATCCTTCTGTCCTTGTTTTAAAAACCAAGTCGCTACTTTTAATCAAGGATTATCCTCACTAGCTTGTTCCATCTTCTGTACCATAGCATCATAATTCTCATATCATTTTTTCTTTGCCACTTTTTCTCCTACATCTCCTACTCTATATTGTATCCCCTCCCATTCATTCTTACCTTGAATAGCACCAATAGCACTTTCTGTTGTAGCAATCCAAGTATCTAATAAATCAGCATATCATTCAATAACTTTATGTCAACCTCCCTTTATAGCACTAGCTAATCCCATAGCTGTACTTCATAAATTTCTAGCTAAATCTAATCCTTGCCCTATTACTAATGTAGCATCTAATCACAAATTCTTAATCCAATTAACTGTTGTATCTCAATGAGCCTTCTTTGCTTTTCCCTCTATCTCCTTTAATCTCTTATTATATTCCTTCTCCTTATCTTTATCACTCCAAAATCTTCATTGGTCTACTGTTTCGTGAGAAAATTTCTCATAAGCTGTACCATTATATTTTCATTCCTTCATAACTTTTTCCACAGCCTCTTCTTCACTCATACCTTTATTCTCTTTTCTTAATTTTGCTACATCTTTATAAAACTGTTCACCAATTCTTTTATCGGTAAACATTTCCTCTGTCTGATTATAATAATAATCTTTATACTCTTTATCCAAATTCTTTACAAAATCTTGTGTCGTATACTTCAACTCCTCATCACTCAAAAAATCGTGTTTACTTTCTTCTGCCCATTGTTGCAACTTCTCATTATAATCTCGTGGATTAGTTCACGTAATTCCCTCTACTACTTCTCATAATATATTTAATGGACTAATATGGTCTATTACACCTCACAATCCACCATCATTACCTTCCAAATTAGCCTCTATATATTGGTTTTTAGTCATTGGTGGTAGATTATCCAAATCCATCTGTAATCATAAATCCTTATACTTATCCATCAATGCCAATACATTCTGTGTATCATAATCTCATTGAGCCAAATAATTAGCATCATCTATCATTTCTGCTAACACCTTCTCATCTATCCCCTTTAATTGCTGTTGGTAATTCTGATTACCTAAAACATCTTCAATAGTTAGCATTCAACCATCTACTCATTTATTATAAGCATCTATATAAAGGTTTTCTATACCTTTACTCATCCTCTTATTTCTCTCTTTATCCAATTCCTTTAACCTTGCTGTAATAGGTTTTTCTGCCATCCTTAAATTTAACTCTGTTGGTCTTTTTAATATACTCTCATTATTAAATTGTTCTACATTTATATTATTTATCGGTTCATTCATCTGGTTTTGAAAAGGAGAGCTTACTGGAGGCTGTTGGTTAACACTTATTCATCCTGCCATACTTTGTCCTCATTGCTCTACTTTTGTTTGTGATACTACCTCGCTTTTCCCAGTTCTTTGAGCTTTCTTTAAATTTAATCATCCACTCAATCACCCTAAACTAGGTGTCTGAAATCCTAATTTAGGTCAAACACTCATTTTAGGAGTTTCTGGTTTCTCTTTATTCTGTGTTATCTCTTCCCTCGTGGCTATTGTATCCCCTTTTCCTCATAATCTACTACTCAATCCTCATTGAGTAGCATTTTTTATTACACTCCTTATATTCTTACCTTCATCAGCCATTTATCTTATTACATAATAAGTAAAATTATCATAAATTACCTCAACTTACTTTTTGCTTTGTAGTTCCATTTGAATTCTGTGTACTTTTTAATTCAGCGATTATATCACTTCTACCATTATCTCTTAATCATTGCTCTAATTGGTCTATCATTCTATTTACTTCATTATTAAAATCTCCTCTATCTAATCACCAATCCAATATTGAAGCAGCATCTTGGAGAATTCCTAACTCTGCATCTGATAAAGCACCAAATGTAGCACCACTCTTCTTACTCTCTATCAATTTATTCAATGTTACATTACTCAAATAATTCTGTAAATCTCTTCTCTTCTTATATCCATCTGTTCTTGGTATTCATAGACTAGCATTATTATAATCAAACCATCCAATATCTTTTAAATCATATAATACTCTTAACATATCTTTTGTTACATCAGCTACTTCACTTTCTTTTGCCTTCTTATAATTCTCTACCTCTTCCTTCCATTTTGTTTCATCTGTAACCATCTTTTTCCAATCCTCACTCGTGAATTTACCAGCAATATATTTATCATAATATCCTGTTTTTGTATTATCATATCCATCCTTATTTAATCCTTGTGCTTGATATACAGCACCACTTACCTCTTTATTAAAATCATCTATACTCTTTGTTGGGTCAAAATATCCTAATACATCTCAAGCATTCTTTGTACTTACAAATACTTGCTCCTCCCCTGCTTTATTACTCTGTAATATACTAATCTTATCTCCATTAATTGCTGTAACAATTCCAACGTGTCAATACTGTGGTTGGCTTGGACTATCCATTACTACTACACTTCAAACCTTTGGAGTATCACTATTAATATATTTCTTTTTCTCTGTGATTGGGTCTGTAAACAATCTCTCCATTCACATCTTCTGTAAATAATCATTCACAAATTTACCACATTGTCCTCCTTTTACTCCCTTCTTTACCTTTCCATTCTCATCTAGGAATTGTTTTACAAAACTATTATAAGCTCCAACCTTTTGGCTTTCACTTACAGCATTATAATTTCATCCACTCCAACTATAGCTTTCATATCCTCATCCTATAGGTTTTACTACTTCAGCTAAACTTTGAACTGTTTTTAAATCAACTCACGGTACATATTTTAATATATCCTGTACACTTACTCCTTGCTCTAACATACTAACTATCGCACTTTGAGTAGCTGTTCCATTTCCTTGATATACTTGTTGTACACTTGCTACTATTTGTCAATTTTCATCTAATCCAAATGTAATCAATTTACCAGTTTCTTTATCAAATACAGGCTCCATAGGAGCATTCTGTGGTACTTGAATTGGTTGCCCTTGATTATTTAATATAGGGTTTCCATTTCCATCTACATAATATCCTTTTACACTACTCATTTCTGTATTTACCTTATTAGCATTTTGTGAATATTCATACATTCTATTAGCCACATCTTGATACTGTTGATTAATATACTGCATTTGAGTTAAACTAGCACTTGTTAATCCACTCAAATTATTATCCAAATCATCTAACAACTCTTTCCTAAAGGCTGTTATTCCATCTATTGTATCCAACTTTCATTCTAACTCTGCCGTTGTATATTTACTCAAAGCATTTGTAATTTCATCTCATACCTTCCACTTTAAATCATACATTAAATTATCTATCTGTTGGTTATATTGTAATACCTGTCCTTCCCATTGTTTCTCTTGAGCATCTAAACTTAATTGAGTTAATCTCTTGACTTCTCATAGAGTTGTTTTAGCCTCTGTAATAGCATCCCCAATAGCCTGTATCTTTGTACTACTAACTCCAGGCATTCATAAATTTCCTAAATACTGCCAATTCTGTTTTAGGTTATTATAACTTTCTTCGGCATTTCTTATTGTTTGTTCAGCTTGTATTAAGCTACTCTCTCTATTTATATCATACAAATCTTTATTTATATCTTGTCTAGCACTCGCTTGGTCTTTAGCCCTCATAGTATCCAAATAATACTTTAGGTCTTCCTGCATTCAACTAGCCCATAGATTACTTACATATTTCTTTTTACTATCATCTAATCTATCCACCAATTTCTTGGTTTCATCATCCATTTCATCATAACCATAGATTTTTTGTAATCCATCCTTTGTATTATAAAATCAAGCCTTTCATTCAGCCTCCCCTGTAGTAGTTTCTCCTGTTAAATCTCCAGCTTTAGCTCCTTCTTCCTGCATAGCCTTTAACCTTTCTGTAATAGCTCTTACAGTATTTTCTCTATCTACTTCATCAGCCTCATTAAATCCAGCTTGTTTACTTAAATAATCTCTTACATCTTGTTCTCAATATTTCTTTTCTGTATATAGATTTCCAGCAATTATATCATTTCTCTGGCTTATACTTCCACTCTTCTCTCTTTCCATAGCTCTAGCACTCTCCCCATACTTTCACAAATCCCCTAAATCTGTTTTTGTATAGTTAGAATAATCTTTAGCTCATACCTTCTGGCTAACTCCACTTACATCTCCATATACATCTGTGCTATTTTTATTACTAGAGCCTCCTCCTGTGGTTCCATTCTTCTTTAAAAGTCAAGATGCACTACTATATGCATCACTACTAGACTTTCAACTACTCCTAGCCTCATTATATGCTTTTGTATAATCAGCAATACTCTCTTTTGAATATGCTTTCTCTACAGCCGCTTTTGCCTTCTCATATTCAGCCTTAGTTATAACCATCTATATACTTTTTTATTAATAAAATTATACAGCTGTCCTTACAGCCCATACCTCTAACTCACTACTATTTATTGCCAAAAATACTACAACTGTCCTTTTATTGGTAGTTAATTCTAAACTTTCTCAATATGGGTTTGTTATTCCACTACCCAATGTCATAGCATAAGCTACTCCTGTATTAACTATCAATACATAAGTCATACCAGCTACCAATGTTCAAGCACTAACAACAAAATCCTCTGTAGGTGTTATTGTTCTTGTATATACAGTTCCACTAAATTCTAAACTATCTCCAGCTCATCCACTAGGAGCAAAATTACTTGTATCCATATTCCCTCCTGTTATCTGGTCGTGCATAGCAACTATCCTTACAACAGTTCAAGCTGTCCAAGTATATCCATCTCATTCTGATACTGCTGGTATTGATGTTTTACTTAATTGTCTAGTAATTCAAGTTAATGTATTCCCATCCACTCCTGTGAATTCCATCCATTCTTCTTGACTACCACTTTTTAAGTAAAGCCTCCCACTTGTAATAGTAGGAGCCGTTGCCACAGTTATACTTGTATCTCAAGGATTTACCTTAGTGGCTAGAGTACTCCTATATCCACTCTCAAAAGCCATTCCTATTTATAATATTTATTTAAAATAGCCTCAATTTCTTCTACACTTAACTTATTACTCAAACCATATTCTTGGTTTGCCTTACTTAATTTAATTACATCTTCCATAATCTCTTGTTTTACTGTCTTCTTTACATTTTTCTTTTCTTCTTTTACTACTTTTACATCTTTTTGGTTAGCATCTCTTGTAGGAGATTTTGCTGGTTTTTCATTAATCTTTGCCATCTTTAATAACATTAATAAATAAATAATTATTTTAGCCCAACAGTGAGTTCTGGTAAAACTTCACTCTTGCAACTTAAATACTTTAATCTTAACAATGCCCCTTCTGTGGTATTGCTAAATCTAAATTGAATTCTATGCCCTCTCACATTCAAATTTCATTTTGTCCTTATTACATATACCTCTTCTCATTCTAAGCTCTCTACATATGTATCAGCCTCTATATCTACTCATACCATACTTGTGGCTGTTGCAAATGTTCCAATACCTCAAACAGCTCTATTCTTTAACCATTCTTTATCCACTATTACTTCATCCACTTGTTTTCCATCTACCCAAATCTCTTGCTTTAATGCTACATTCAAATTCATATCTATCGTTGTCCTTGTCTCCCAAAATAACTTTTTAAATGAAGGGTCGCTTATATAGAATTCCTTTGTCCAATATTCAAATGGTATTGGTGCATCATCATCTTCTGTACCCCATTCATCCTCATATAATTTTGCCTCTACTTCTGAAATTGTATATACTTCTCAATGGAAATTAACACCATCGGAAAATGGTTTCCCATTATCTACTAAAAACTTATCCTTTCCTACATCATATATTACACAAATATCGTGTATATCACTTCCTTCGCTCTTGAAAAACCATTTAATTATATCTTCCTTTGGTATATAATATCCCCAACAATCTCTTTGGTCTTTTGCTAAACTCTTCATTAAGCTCTCACATCCAGCATATTTTCTTCCACTTAAATCTTGTACCTCATATCCTAATATATTACTTCCTCTATATACCTTACATATCTTATTACTAGGAGTTATATAATATACATCATTTCCTACTCATACTATTCAATAGTGATTTACAGCTCATTCTTTAGCAGTTAATACACTTGTTGTATAAGCTACTCTACTTCATCCATTACTAATCTGTACTGTTTCTATATCACTATGTCAAGTAACACTCACGGTATTCTGTGTAAAATAGAATAATGCTTGAGCATTCGCACATAATCCTGTAATATTCTCTTCAAATGTAAACTGGTCGCTACCATTACTTGTAAAATCATCATAAGCTGGTACAACAAATTTACCTGTATTATCATATATACCTCACAAACTCTTATATACTACATTTGGATTAGCTCACCATCCACTAGCCCATAAACATCCATTAAATACTACTCAAAACTTTGGAGCAAAATCTGTTGGTACATTAGCTGGTACTGAATAAGTTGTATCTACTAACTTTCAAAACTTATCTGCCCCATTCATACAAAATAACATATCAGCTACATTTACAAAACACATCTTATTATCACTACTTATATTCGCTCCTGTATTTATCTCTGTCTTATTCCCTTCTATATCATACACTCATAGCTTTTTGTTTGTATCTATATTCTCTCTAACTACTAATCTATCATAAAATTCATCGCTCCTCAAATATGTCCCTAATCCTTTTCCTACACTACTTAATGTTTCAAATAATCTATGCCCCTTTCTAATATGTACTGTATTACCATCTAATCTAGCATTTCTTAAATATGGACTAGCTCCATCAGGTAAATATAAATTAGGAGTATTATCAACATATCCTTCACTAAATACTCCTGTCTTACTATTTTCCCCTAAACTTTGCCATCTTGCGTTTTGGTATGCCATACAATACTATTATTAAATATTAAACTTACTCTTTGCCATCCTATACTGTTGGCTTGTATTTCTCTCTACTCACATCTTATTATAAAATTTATACATCTCTTTTAATTTTCCATTTCCCCAATTTATTACCTCTGCCCCTCTCTGCTCCTCTCATCTATTATACATTGTTTCTCCTACTGCCAAATAAGGTACTGTTGTAATCGCATATACATCATCTGGTATTATTACTACATCTGTTGGTTGAATTAATATATTAGGTTTACATTCATATCTTAATCTTAACATCATTCAGCTGGTATTTATATTATATGTTACTACATATTTTCCATCCTTTATTACATAGAAGGGTTTATCAAATCCTCTCCATTGTTGCATCCTGTACTTATATTCTGGTAGCCCTTTATTATCTCTCAAACTTTCAAAAACATCATCATAATTTTTATTATCTATCTGCACCCTGTCATCCAAAATAACATTAATAGGGCTCATAAAATCGCTAGGTACTTTATACACAATACTAGCTTGTTCCCCTGCTTTGATTTTTCCATTTATTCAAGTACATTGATATAAATGTGTTTCATCCTTCTCCCTATACTCTACTATATTCCCTCATATATAGCATACTCATTCATTTGGTCGTGTTCCAGTATTTATCTCTATCTCTGTAGCCCCAGCATTTACATCACTTGTTACATATTGTACCAATGCTGTTTCATAAAATACTTCTTTATTCAAAAAAGGTAGTTGCCCTTTATGTATCTCCTCCTTTGTTAAAGGATTTACATACAATCAACTACATATAGCCCATACAGCATCATTTATTAAATCATCTACTAGAGCATAAGGATAGGCACTATTATTCTCCTCCTCTCTTAAAATGTTATAACATTTTGTCCTAAGGTCTGCTAATGTTATTGCCATCCTTTCTATTATACATATAAACTATCTAATAGTATAATCAAAATTCTTATTTTTTCAATTAAATTATCCTTCTTTTTTATATCACCCATTCACTCTTAAATCATCCATCTTTCTCCCTAACCATCGTTGGAATTGCTCTAAAGTGAAATCTCTTACACAGAAATTCGGTTTTTCCGGATTTGTAAATTCTTCCTCTGGTATCTGGTGAATAAACTCAAGGATGGTATCTAAAACTATCTTATACTTATGTATCTCTGTAATTACAGGTACTCATCCGTGAGGTTTCTTCATCCTTTTATTTTTTTATCATATAAAATTTTATTTAAATCATAAAAATTTTTTTCTCATATCCTCCAACTCTATCATTGTCTTACCCTTTAATTCTACCTCTCCCTTTATTTCAGCATCCATATCTACTCACATTGTTCCCTCTAACTTATCAGCATATCTCTTATCCCTTCTCTTCAAAAATTCTATTGCCCCTTTTTGAGCAATAGCCTCATTCTCACTTTCCATTGATTTTATTAATGTCTTTTTAGCTGTAATATATGGATATAACCTAGCACTATTCATTTCGTTCAAAAAATCTTTATCCTTTTTTAACTTAGCATAATAAGTTACCTTACTTATTCAAGCATACAAACAAGCCTCCTCTACACTTCCATCATACATAAAAATCTGTTTTAATTTCTTAACAACCTCTGGTGTTATTTTCTCTGGTCTTCCCTTTCCTTCTTTTACCTTTCACATCTTTATTTTTATTAGTTATAAACTGTGTTTTCTCATTATTTACTACTTATTTTCTTATATTCATTTAATAGGTATATGTATCTGTGGGTTATAATCTTTATGCTTTCTATCCTTTTTATTACTATATGTATCCTCTTTTACTATCCTTCCTCCCCATTTTCTTTTTAAAGCATTTAATTGTTGCATCTCCCTTTCTATATTCCTATAGGTAGCACATCCTCCTTTATTTACACTCTGCTTACAATTATAGTGGTACATATTTAATCTTAATGTTTTTCTATACTTATTTAATTGTTGTATACTCATATCATAATCCTCTTTTAGTGGTAGCTCTTCATCATATCTTAACCCTCCAGCATTATCTATAAATGCTTGAAATGGTCATAATATAGGAGCTGTTGTACTAAATGGACTATATTCTCTATAGCATTTCTTATCATTATTTAAATTCATTCACCACTCATATGCTCACAAATCTCTACACATTATAGTATATTTCTCTGCGAAGTCAAAAAATTCATCTGGATTTAGCATTATATCCTCACCTTTCTCAAACCTTCCTATGCTCTTCATATCATCATCTACTATTATTACACAATCAGCCCCATCCTTAAATTCTTGGTCTAATATATAATTCCTTATCCTACTCACATTTCATTGTACTCATTGAGGACAAGCTATTATATTACTTCCTTCTGGATTTTGAGCCTTATATTGTGGTGCCTCCATCTCATCTACATAAACCTTACAAAAAGGAAGGTACTCCAATGTTTCTACATAAGGTCTTTTGTAGCTTGGACTACATAATACTATTTTCATTCCTTTCTGTTATAATATTCTAAAAGTTTATTCATAAATTCAGTACCATTTATTACTCTACCAACTCCTCTTCTTCTATAACCTTCTTTGCTATCTAAAGCATCTACAGTTTCTAATCCAAATAAACTTTGAGCTTGTAGCCAATCTACACTATCATCAAAAAATAATACTATGTAATTATTCTCTTCTCCTAATTCTTCTGTAAACTTTATTTCTGGTTCTTCTTCTTTTTCTTTATCTCCTAACTCCTCAAATAATTCTGGAAATAAATCCTCTTTACTTAATTCCAAATCTCCAAAATTCATATCTCCTAATTCTTCTAATTCTTCTTTTAATTTTAATACATCCCATTCGCTCTCATTCAATTTATTATCCAATATCCTATATTTATTAATCTGTTCTTCTGTTAAATCTTCCATCCTTACACAAGGTACATCTTCCAATCATAACTCTTTAGCAGCTAACAATCTACCGTGTCCTACTACAACCACATTATTTCAATCTATTACTAATGGCTGGTTAAATCAAAATTCTTTAATACTATTCGCTATCATCTTTACTTGCTCCTTATCGTGTTCCTTATTATTCCTAATATAAGGAATTAAATCACTTACCTTTACATTCTCAATAATCATTGTATAATATGGTTATATAATAAAAAATAACCCCTAATCTGTGGGGTTATCATTTTCAAGCTCACTAAAATTAAAGTCTGGTACAATCTTTTTAATCTTATATAGACTTCTTGGACTAATTACTCATCTCTTCTTTATTACATAATAGGTATTAGTACTTAATCCTACATTAGCAAACATTTTCTTAATAGGTACATCGGTTTCATAGCTTTTTTCCATTATCGCCTCATCCAATCCCCTTGTAAATTTATAACTCTTCATCCTTTTCTTCTTACATCTTAAAACATCTTTGTTATACTCTTTTTTATTATAATTTCAAGTCTTTTTTACTATTTTTTCTTTTTTCTCCCATACATCAGCTATCTCCTTACCATCTAATATCTCATCCATCTGTTTCTCTGTATACATATCTTTATAATGTTTATATATTTTATTTTTATCCATCTTTTTGTTTCTTTATTGAATAAATAGTTTTATCTATTCATTACAACCATATCCAAATCTACCAATAACTTCTCTTGTTTCTCTTCATATTTTAAAAATGCCCTCTCTGTCTTTTTTATCCTTGCCTTCAAATAATTATAATCATCCAATAAATCCATATATGCTTTATCTTTTGCCTCTATAGATATTTTCAATTTATCATTTTCTCTTTGTAATTCCTTATTCTCTTTTTTTAAATCCACATTCTCTCAATACATATTGTCTAATGTTTCAACATTCGCTCTTGTGTTCTTCCTTACCAATTTTAATTCCTTTTTCAGATTTTTATTTTCTTCTTCTAATTTTATGTTCTTATTCACAATATCTTCTACTGTTGCTAAATCATTTTCCTTATCTACAAACCATTCATAGTAAGCCATTAACTTTTCTTCTCTACTCTTTAATCTATCATATTCAGATTTTTCTATTTCTATTTTCATTTCTCTCCATAGGTAAAATCTAAAAAGTATTTTATAAGTCTGATTTATAATCGTGTATCTCATATCCTAATGTTTTTCAGTTTCTATCCATTTTATATACCTCCTTATCTTTCTTATACTCAATTAGTTCTTTAACTAACCTTTCAAGTTCTTCTACTCTCTTTTCTAAGTCAGATTTTTTTTCTTCTTTTTTAGTCATCTCCATAGGTAAATAATATAAAAGTCTGATTACTTCAAGTAAGAAATTAAATCTTCAATAGGTGTATCTGATATTGATAGTAACATTATTAAACTTTCATAAACTCAATGCTCTGTTACTTGATAAAATTCATCTCAGCCACTACTCATTGTTAATGTTTTCCATTTATCTAAATCTCCACTATATACTGTTTTATATGCATCTGTGTCTATCTTATCATTATCTACTAACCATTTAATAAATCAAAATTGTTTTGAAATTACATCCAAAGTTATGTTTTTACTTTTTGAAGCTCAGTAATCTTCTGCATATGTATATAAATATATTTCATTTCATATATACGAATACTGTTTATATTTTTTTAATGGTTTAGCTTTATTGAGCAACTCTATAAGTTTTTCCATTCTCTCCATAGGTAAATAATATAAAAGTCTGATTATAATGTAATAATATCTCAGTCTACAAAGAACACATCAAACACATTATCTACTTTAATATGTTCAACATTACTGTCCCATCTTCTGATGTCTGGAATTGCCATATTCCAAATCTCTCCTAATTCATATTCAAATGAAAATCATAATTCTGATTTCTTTTCTTTCCATCCCCACCATTTCTTGTAGTATGGTTTCCAATATTCTCAACCAGTGACTATATGGTTTTTGAATTTTTTTAATCTTCGTTTCATACTTTAATATTACTAAGTAAAAAGTCTTCTAACTTATTTTCATCACATAAAGCACTTTCTATAACCCAATACCTATAATCGTGTATTTGTAATCAATTCGTTGGTAAATCTCTAAACCATCTATGCTTTATATATGGTGGGTATAAGTCATTCTCACACACGAATTGCCATAGTCAGCTTTCTTTACTTACAAGAAATCTTATAGGATATTGTCTTACAGCATCTCTACGGTCTGTTTCATAGACAATTCGTAATTCTCTTAATCAATACATATATTTTACATCTGAAATCCTTGCATTCGGATTTTCAATTCTCCACCCTTTCTCTATCAAGCTAATAAATAGCTGTTCTAATTTGTTTTTCATAACTTGTAAATAATAAATATAAATCTGATTATTCCCCATTTCACATTTTTCAGTACTTTTGGGGAATGATTTTACACATTTTTCAAATTATAAATATCTAATTACTTACAAAGTCATTCATACATTGCTTTATACTCCTTCAATTCTTCATTTTCTTCTTTTAACTTTTTACATTCATCCATTCGTACTCTTGTTTCTTGCATATAATTATCTTTCCAACTATCTCTTTCTTCTTTCAACTTTTTAATCTCTTCTTCTAACTCATCTATATGCTCTGTTTTCTTTTTGTCTGCCCGTATTAAATTCTCTTTCCATTCTTTCAAATCTTTGTTTTCTTTTCTAAGCTCTGCTACAAGTTTATATTGTTCATTCAATAACGCCCTAAGGCTTTCATTCATTAAGTTTCACATCTTTATATAATAAAAATATAAAATTACACTCTATCAAAAAACTCTTGTCCATAATTCGCTAAAAATCCAAACAAACTCCATAGCTTTTCAAAAGCATCCTCATAAGCAAATTTCTTACCTATTTCTAAATCATAATCCTCTGGATTTATACAAGCACTAGAGCCTATAACTTCATATCCATTATCCAATGTAATAATACATACTGTGGTTTTATGTCACATCCTAACATAATCCTTTTTTAATATATGTTGTTCTAATATTTCTTTTGTAAGTTTCATAATAATATAAATTTATAAAATAAAATTAATCATCTCTACAAAAATCATCATATTCTTTATTATAACCATCAACCCACTTTATATATTGTTTTTCAATATGCTCCATTCATTTCTTAGCTGTCATTCCTCTAGCATTATTTACTATATCCTCATTATATTCTATAAAATCTCTCATTAATTTTATCCTTTTTTCATAATTCTCTACTATCTCATAATGGAGGTCTATAACTCTCAAACTATCTTTCATTTCTGAAAGCTGTCCTGCTATATAACAACTTCCACAACCACTTACAACAATTACAATAATTATTATTGCACATATAATATATCCTCGCATCATTTTTAATTTAATAAACTAGATAAAAGATTTATTGGACTATCATCTATTGACAGCACCATTAATAATCACTCCTTATAAAGCAACTTTTTATATTCCCCTATTGTCATTCATTCACTACTACTCCAATTTCAAGCCAAGCTCATTAATCCATTAATCTTTGTTTTTATCTCATTATCTTCAAAATCTATTTTATTATTTTCAACTAATCGCCATATAAAGCAATATCCTCTACATATTATTACAGCCCAACTTTCCTCTTCTCCTAATTCGCTACCATCTATCCTTTCAGCATATACACTATCATTTTCTTCATCATAATGCCACTTATAATTTCTTTTACCACATACCAACTCCTTTTCATCTTCATACTCATTTAATACTCTTACTAATTTTGTTAGTCCCCAATCAACACTCTTTATTTTTTTTACTATCTCATTAATTCAATACAAAGCACTACTCATATAATCTACTCCTCCCTTTTTCATTTATAATTATATCTCAAATAAAAGCTAAAATAATATGCTCGTGGCCTACTTAATTCTCCATTCAATTCCTCATCTACTAACTTCCTACAACTATCGCACCATAACTTTTGGTGCTGTCCTTCTCTATATATTAACTTTCCACATCTTACACAATTAGGCATTTCATTTTGGTGTTATTAATAAAGTCTTACCAACTACTAATTCAGCACCAATTACCTCTTCCCCATCTTGTATTGCCTTCTTAATAGCTGTTTTATCTATTACTATACTTACCTTCTCCTTCTTAAATTTATCTGGTATTAATTCTTCATCATTAATTTTTACTGAAGGTGGGTTATTTTTTAATGTTACCTTCTGATTAGCAAAATCTAAACTTTTTAAATCTAGTTGTTCCATTCATACCATTATAGCCTTTTTCATTTCTTCCTCTGTTTCTTCATACTGTCTTAATACCTCCCTTTTAAATTCAAGGTCTTTATATTCTTCTGTTTTTCTTAATTTATCCTCTGCCTCCTGTACATCTATTGAGGCTTTTGCTTTCTTTAATTGAATATCCCATATAGAATTCCCTAGTGTATTTAATGTTGTTTCTTGCATCTTCTTTATTTATTAATCATCTAAATCTAATTTACTTATTTTTCTACCAATCTGTTCCACCCATTTACCATACAATTTATCTTTTAATCCATCTGGCATTTCCATTCAATCCATAATCTTCTCCAATGTTGCTACAAGTCCATCTGAAAGGAAATCAGCAAATAATTGCTCTTTACCTCCCTTACCAAATACTCCTACACTTATCCCATCCTCTTCAATCTCAATCTTTAAACCACACTCCATTTTAGTGTCTTTGAAATCTTTGTTTTCTCATTTTTTCATAATAATATATGTTTAATAAATAAAAACCATTCAATCACCAGCTGGAATTGTTAATTCGTATCATATCCAACAACTCACAGCCACAATTTCTACAACTAAGCCAATAACTAATCCAATTAATAATTTATTCATCTTTCTTTTTTGTTTTACCTCAATAAAGCTCTCATTTTATATATCTCCATCGCTCCATAATATGCTCCTCATACCATCATTGGTTATATTTCACACTCTCTTTATCTGTTCGCAACTTTCTCTCTACATCTTCTCCATATCTATCTACCATATATAAGTAGTAGTTTCTATAATTACCACTTAACATCAAATTACATCCTTTACATTGTGGGTGGCAGTTTATTTCACTAAACCTATATTTATTACATCCTCTACTCCTATAATGTCAATTCTGTATATCTTTCCAATGCATCACACTACCACAAGTCACGCACTTACACCTTCAATGTTCATCTCTATTTTTTAGCCTTATATATATACTAAACATTCTATCAGCTAAATCCTTCCAATCCTCTTTCTTCTTATTATATATATAATTTTTTAGTATAAACTCCCACTCCTCTATATTATCTTTCCGTTGTTCTAGGAAAACAGCAACCGCTCATTCAGTTTTAAATAACTTCTCATAAGTAAGCCAATTTAACTTTCTTTTAAACTGTTTTTTCAATTTTTTATTTTATAGTATCTAAATCATCTAATAGCACGGTATCCTTTTTATTTTTCCAATAATCATACAACCATCTTTCAGCTCAAATCTTATCTTTAAATTCTAATTTTTCAACCACTTTTCCGTATAATTTTACCTTTCGTTTATCTCCATCTTGGAAGGAGCAACAATTATTGTTGTCCTCCCACTTGATGTTTCTAATAATATCTCCAATCCACATTTTTATGAATAATAAGCATTGTAAAAACTACTATCTGTATCTAAACTTTCTACTACTTCCTCTTCTGGTTTATCTCGCCATCTATTTTCTAAATCCTTCAACTGGTCTTCTATCTTATCTGTATTCCATTCTCTGTTGTAATTACTCATACTCCAACCATTACCAATCTCTACTCCTTCTTGTTCCTTAATTTTTTCCTCATCGTATCATTTTCTAACCTCTACATTCCAAATTGTTTTCGCTTGGTATTTATCATCCATCTTAATACTGTCGTGTTTAACATAAATGTCATACACATATTCAACATCTCAATGGATACTCTTAATGTCATCAACTTCAAATCCTCCAATCTTAAACAAACTCTCAATAACATTTTCTCCACCACAATTAACCATAGTATCCACTATGTTTGTACCCAACCAACTCACATATCCATCACAATGGTGGTACAATTTAACTGTGTTGTGTTGTACTCAATGTACATAAACGGTAGCTCTAGTAGACATATTAATATTTAGTAAGATATAAATGGTAGGTCTTCTAACCCAACCCTACGTTATTAATATAATGCTTTTTTCTCATTTTTCAAGTCTTTTTTACTTTTTTTTACTGTTTTATTTTTCTCAATCTTCATCTAGGAATTCAACATTTTCGCACATAGCTTTACCATCACTCAATGCCTCATCTTCATCATAAAATCAGCTACATCCATCTAAAAATTCCCATTCTGTTTTTTCTCTTCCATCTTCGCTTTTTCGTATTACCAATCTTTCCAATCTCCATTCATAAAATTCTCAATTCAACCATTTATTATAAACTTCTAAAGCATCTTTTACTAATTCTAAAGCATTTTTTCTATCTTCTACTACTTCCTTTTTTACTCTCATTAATCCAACTCTCTTGGCTGTATCAAATCTACATTGCATTCATTCTCAAGCTAAACTCCATTTCATTCCACTATGTTCATAACAATCTAGGAAGAATATATGATAATTCTTATCCATTTCTTCTATTTCTTCCATTTCTCATTCATCGTAAGCATCCCAATCAAAATTAAATTCTTTTGGTAGATTATAATATCTGTGTTCTCTAGTAGTAAATTCTACCATATCATCATATTCTCTTGGATTTTCTACAAATCCATCCTCCATAAGCCCAATGCTTAATTTAATTTTTTTGTCCGTAGACAATATCTCTTTTGTTGTAAACATATTAATATTTAGTAAAGATATAAAATTAATTTTTAATAACTTCTCTATATATCCTTTGGTAATACTCCAACTCTTCAACACTTACCATATAAGGCTCTCAAGTAAATCTGTCCGTTCCATAAAGGAAATTCTGTAAATCATCATAGATTGGTTTTAATTCCAATCTTCATCCTTCAATGAGCTTTTGAAATCCATTTTTTACAACTATTAAAATGGCTCTTCTCTGGCTCTGTACTTTTTCTGGTGTTGTCATATTAATATTTATTAAGGAAATAAAATAACCTATTCAATCTTACATTGGGTATAGTAATGTTTTTTTTACCAATTTCAAGTCTTTTTTACTTTTTTCCGTTATAATTCCGTTTACATAACGAAAAATAGATACATAAGCTGTATCTATCCTTCGGGTTAGTTTTACTTTTTACATTAATATCTATGGCCTCATATAATATATCTATTTTTAATATTATTTCAACTTAATTTCCTCAAAGCATTCTATAGGTACAAAATATTGTCTTTCATACCCATTTAATAGGAAATGTAGGAAATTGCCATTTTCTAGCATCTCCCCAGCCCTTATCTTATAATATCTTCCATATTCAGCTCTCTTAACTACTACATCCATATCCTTTGGTAAATTGGATATAAGTTCATAATTAAATCCTCGTGAATTATTTTTATGGAAAATATGTTTTTCCTTTTTCTCTATCTCTACATAATCCTCTCCTGCCTTGTTTTTCTTTACTAAAGCAATTACTCTCCTCTCTTCTCTCTCCTTCAATTTTATCAAAATCTTCTCCGTAGCACTTAGGTAAATCTTATTACCATTTGTATCAATAATTCACTCATCAAACAATTCTCTTCGCATATTAATATATATAATAAATAAATTTAACTATTTCTTCAATTCTAACATAATTTTTTCTATCTCCTCTTTTGTCATATTATTCTTTTTTAGCTCTAACATTAAAAACATCTCTAATATCTTACATATATGGTTTAAATATTTCTCCATCTTTATAATAATATTTATATAAATCGGAGATAGGTAGGATTTGAACCTACACAATCGCTAGCTGTTTGTCACATCCAAAGGATGCCGCTCTACCATTAAGCTACTATCTCCATATAAGGAGTGGCTATATAGCCATCTCCCTTTGTCTTTTTTCATCAGTCATTAATTTTATTTGCCTACTACTTAATAAATTCAAATACTTCTCCAAATGTCTTACTACTGTCTTATATATATTTCTATCTCCAAACTCTTCCATAGCTTTATGCCTACTAAATGTTTCTATATCCTTATCGGTAGCCTCACTCCTTCACTCCTTCTTTGCCTTCCTCATATTAATAAATAACTCATCCCTTCTACAATCATAGGCATCAGCCATCCTTGTAGCCTCTAAATCTAATTTATCGTAAGCTATCATTAACTCTGGTAGGAATTCATCTATGTCTTCTAATCATCCTACACTTAATAACTTATTACATTTCTCTAATAGCTCCTCATAATTTGTTGGTTTTTTTTCTTCTCACATTTCTATTAATATTTACAAAACTAAAAAGGTAATTCTATATTTTCTTCAGCAACCTCTCTTGCCTCTTCCTCCATCTTAGCCATAGCAATATCCTCTGCCTCCTTTTTCTTCTCTTCTAATGTTTTCTCTTCCACAACTGGACTAGGATTTTCTTCCACTTTTACCTCTTCCTTCACTTCTTCTTTTACCTCTTCTTTTACTTCTTCCTTTACCTCTTCCTCTGCCTCATATTGGTCGTGGTACATTATAGCATTAAAGCATCTTTCAGCATATCTCATTCATTGATAGCAATAATGTAAACACCAATTCAAATTACCTTGAGCCATAGCACTTACTACATATTCTCCATATCCATCAATACCAGGGTTTTCACTTAATAAGGAAATACTTAATAAATCTAAACTACAAGTAAAGCTGGTCTGTTTCCATATATTCATCACATCCACAATATAATTTTCCATATCTCGTGGTTTTAATCCACTAATACATAATCATTCGGCTGGTTGTAAACAATTTATTACCATCCTCTTCCATAGGAAAGGAATAGCAAAGTTGTAAATATTAAATCATCCCAACCTTGATTTATTCTTTTTAAATACCTCATTTACTTTTTCTAATAAACTCTTCTCTCATTCTTTACAATCCAACACTACATCGTGTCCCTTTGTTTTAAATGATACAGCTACAACCTGTGAGAATTCTGGGTAAATACTAGCCTTCTTTACATAACTATTAAATGAGCCATCAATCTCATCATTGCTTTCAGCCTTCCTCTCCCAGCATAATCTTTTACTATAACTAGCCCACTCTTCTATACTCTTACATTCTGGACAAGTTATAATATTAAACCATAGAATGTCATCCATATTAATATTTCGTAAGTAGATAAAAATTAATTACACTATATATATAATGTATTTTTCTCTTTTTTCAAGTCTTTTTTTTACTTTTTTTTACCTTTTTTAGAATGGCATTTCATCTCTCTCTTGCTCTTCCAATTTGTGGTTTATTTCTGGTACTAATTCTTCATCTATCCACTTATCCAATTCTGTATAACTTGTTTTTTGGAATTCTTCTGAATAGTGGCATTTTGCTTTAATATCCTTCTCAAAATCAAACTTCATTCTAACATCCTCTCCATCATTTTTTACCCATATATTTCTATATCACTTTTTACTCCAATATGGAGTTAGTTCTATAGTACCAATATTTCCTTCAATACTAGCAAGATTATATATAATTTGTCTACTTACCATATTATATCCAGTTCAATACTTTATCACATTCTCTCCATCATCTAAATAGAAAGTCAATGTCTTATTTCTTCTGGTCTTACCAGTTTCATCGGTATAATCATACCCTCCAATTTCTACCTTTTTAAGCCTTCCACTAATTGAGGTAGCTTTTGGCTCAATAATTTCTTTTGTTTCTCCATAACCTCTAAAAATTTCAAAACAAAATTCTTCCCTTCAGGCATCTTTTTTCATACCCTTTAAATTTACATTGACTACATTATTGTAGTCTAGTTGTTTTGTACTCCATCACATAATAAATATATATTAATATATAAAAACTTAATCAAGTGTTTTAATATAATAATCCAACTCTTTACCCTCTAAATTAGTATAAGCATAACTATCTCATTCTATCCATAAATCATTATAGCATTCAGCTATTTTTTTGTCTATCTTATACCAATACCATATCTTCCAATTAAGCACCATAACTAATTCTGTTAGGTATTTGTAATCTCATTTCCACTCTTCAAATGCTCTCTTGTAGGTATCCTTAATGGCACTAATTCCAAAGCTATCTGCTATACTGAAATCATCCCAAAATGTTGTAAATACATTGTACCCTAATTCAGCCATCTGGCCTTTAAAATTGAAATTTCCCATTGTTATTTATATTAATATATAAAGCTAATCTAAACCATATTTTTTCTTAATCTTTAACCATTTTTTCATATCTTTATCATCTAATTGGTCTTCCAATTCACTTATAATTTCCTTCTTTAAATATTCGCAATCTCCACTATCTATATCTCTTGGTCGCCCATTTCAATCTATAATCCAATAATCACTATCTAAATCCAAATCCTTTAACATATTTTTAGCCGCACCCAACCATCATCCATCTAAATGTTCTCTTACTCTATCAGCTATCCCTTCTTCATCTATTAAATCATCTGGTGCATCATAATAATCAGCATTCACAATATTTAACAAATCCATATAATGTCTGTCCCCAGCATATTCTGGTATATCATATTCTAATACTTCTTGTAATTTTTCAAGAGCATCTTCGCTCAAATACTGTTGAATTCTCATATTAATATTTAGTTAATAATATAAATTATTTTCCAAAGCATTCTTTTTCTACATAATCCATAAACCTATCAAAGCTATCAAAATTACTCTCCTTCCATCTTTCATATAAAGCTACAAACTCTTCAAAAGTACATTCAAATTGTCTTTTTTCTTTTTGGTCTTCATACTCTGTATAAAGTACCTTAATAGTTTTTTCTGTCTTTCCCATATTGATATTTACAAGATATAAATAATTGGTAGTTCTTCATCCGAATATATAAACATAAACTACCAAGTCTGTTTATATACCCTCTAGTTTGTCAGACTAGATATTATGTTATCATCAACGATACTATATATATAATGTTTTTTTTGTATTTTTCAAGTCTTTTTTTACTTTTTTTTACTTTTTTTATTACTCTACTATATATCACTTCCTAACTCCCGTTGGACACTTTTTTCGGTTATTTAAAGCATCATCTCCTATTCAACATCGCATATCTATTTTATTTCCATTTATTGCTCCTCCTCTATCATTACATACAACCTCACCTATTCAATCCAACCAAATCTTTGTACCTAACGGATACTCCTTCGGACAAGCTACACTCTTATATTTATCATCATTCGTAAGTTGGTGTCAGTTAGCCGTAACCAAACAATCCCCATCACAATTTATCTTAAAATCCTCCTCATAACTTCTATCGTTGTAATATCTCTTCTGGTCTGGTAATACACTATAATATCTACTCAAGCTGAATTCTATATATTCTGGCTCTTTATATGTCTTTATCCTACTCCAATCAAAATTTACTCAAGGGCAATTCTTTGGCTGGAAATCTTTATGTCATTTAATCTCCATATCTGGATGTTTTTCTAATATCCATTGTATTAATTGGTTTACCATCTCATATTGAGCATCATTTGGTACTCATTTATTAAAATCCCCAACTATCTCTATATGTACCCCATTTCGGTTTGCCTCTGGATTTAATGTAGCACCAACCACTCTCTCCATATCATTTACCTTTACAAAATCTCAACTACATCCAACAATATAATGGGTTGGTATAAATTCAAACCCTCTATTCTGTACCCAAGTATAAAACATACTCATCTTCATCTCTTCGGCACTCATACATTTAGTGGTAGCCGTATGATGTAAAACTATATATTTATATCCTCTGGTCTTACTGTCTTCTATTGAAGTCAAGCCTCCGTAAAACCCACCATACTATTGTACTCTTCCTTTAGGTTTTTAAGCATTTCTCTATTAGCATTATTCTCATCATTCCATAACTTCATATTGGCATCACAATTAGCCCATTGCTCTTTGTTAAATTCAATTTGAGCCTCAATTTTTTCTATATCCTTCCTCATACTCCTTAACTGTAAATCTTTTTTAGCTAGAGGAATTAATGCTCCTAACATACCTAGGAAAACTAATCAAATAATTGTGTAAATAATAATTTGTTTTTTCATATTTTGTAATTAATAAATAAAAGGTTTTGTTTTTGTTTAATTTAAGCATAGGTTTTCTCTAAATCCTATCAAATAATTTAATATATCAAATTGGTTTAAACTCTTCCCACTTTTTAATAATCTCATACCTTCTCCAAATTTTTGAATATAAACTGAATTATCAGCACAATGGTAATATAATTCTCTACCATCATTAAGCATTAAATTAATGCATTCTACTACATTCATAATTTTACTAACCATTGAAATGTTTGTTTGTTTCATATTAATATTTACAAGATATAAAATGTAAGAGGTCTAACTAATCTTACGTTATTCATTATAATGTTTTTTTTTCATTTGTCAAACCTTTTTTTACTTTTTTTTACCTTTTTCAATTCCTACTTTTGCACTCCTATCTCTCAATATCTACTCTCATAAATATCTACTAAATGTTTTACTCCGTTAGTTTCTAATCATTTATTTTTTCTCTCTTTTACTATTCCTTTTAATCCATCTCTTACCCCCTTATCTGTTATTCAAGCTATATATCCATCTATCTCACTAGGAATATAAGGTTCTATAGTGAAAATCTCAAATTTATTCACTACTCCTCAACCTATAGGTATAAATTGTGGTCCATTATTCACTAATTTAAGCCACTCATCCAAACTACCACTCATAATAAATTCTTCTCCATCCTTTCTCTTGATGATTACAAAGCTACCATCTAGCTGTTTAAGTTCTCCCATTTTTATAATAATTATTAATATAAAACATCAAATTTAGGAATATTATTTTTATTTTTCTTTTGTAATACCTTATTATATACATCAGCATAATTTCTATATATTAATTTAGGTCAACTACATACCACATAATATCATAATCATACACTAGCTTTTAATATGTTTATAGCGAACTCTACCTTATTTTGTCATTCCTTTTTACATAACTCCTCATAATCCTTTTTTCTTAATAGATTATATGCAAAATTCCTATCACTATCACTATCATAAGCCACTCCCAACTCTTCGCAAGCTCCCCTTAATTCTCTAATTAAATTGTTTACATCCTTATTTCAATACTCTTGTGGTTGTGGTTGGTTTTCTTTAGCGTTAGCTAAATTATTATTTGTAATAATAACACTTGTATTTATATATCCACATTTTTGTCCATCACCCCCTGGACATTTTTGTCCATCCCCCTCCACATTTTTGTCTAGGGTACTCATACTAATCTTTCTCTTATAATTATCTCAAACCTCAATATCTAGGTATCAAGCATCTTTTAAAGCATTCAAATTTCTACTAATCGTTTTTTTATCCACTCCAAACATTTCCCCCAAATACTCATTACTAGCCCAGCAAAATCATTCCTTCGCACATAAGCTACTAATACAACAATACAATAATTTTTGTTTGTCGTTTAATTTCTTATCATATAATACCTTATTAGGCATTATACCATATCAAGCACTAATTACATCTCTTTCTGCCATTCTTTTATTTGTTTAAGATATAAAGTGTATTTTTTTGCTAACCAATAATATTCTTTAAGAATACTAAATCGGCTTAAAGTATAATTCAATCTTCTATTCATATCATCAGTATTCCATCCATCCTCTTCCATATACTCATAAATTTCATTTATTATATATTCCTCTATAAATATTTCATACTTTTCCAACGCTTTTTTACATAACTTCCCTCATTTATTATATTCCTCTCTTAATTCCCCTACCTTTTCCTCTACATCCACAACACTTCTCATATTATCTCAATATTTATCGTGTATAACATCTATGAAAAAATCCAACTTCTCACTCTCCTTACTATCATCAAATACTACTTTTATATAAGCAACTACAAACTTAATATTATAATCATTTATACTTCAATATCTTTTATCATTCCACTTCTTAAAAAATAATTTTATAGAACTTCCCCTCAAATCATCTTCTAGCATTCTAGCATCTCAATTACTTATCCCTATTTCTCTATCTCCCTTTCCAATATTACATTCTCTACAACAGGTAATTAAATTATTAAAATCATCACTTCATCATTTTGCTTTAGGAACTATGTGGTCTACTTCTAATGTAACATCTTTTCAATTTCTACCACAATATTGGCATCTAAATCAATCCCTTTCCAACACTTTAAATCTCTTCTTGGCTCATATCATCTTATCCATCCGTTGAAAATAAAAAATACCTAACTAATGGTGGTAGTTAGGTATTCCCTTTATATGATTAGTCTAACGACTATTTCATAACATTTTCATACTATCATATCTACCACCATTAGATATAACTATATTATAGTTAATGTTTTTTTCTTTTTTTTCAAGTTATTTTTCATTTAAAAAGCCTACAATCCAAGCCTTCCTATACCGTGTATATTCTAGCTTGATGCGACCATAGGCTTTTTGTCAGAAGAAAAACACAACCATTTTCCTTACATTATATGCATTCAAGCACGACTATAATATAAGGTTTTTTTTACTAATTTCAAGTCTTTTTTTGGTTATTTTCTTTTTCCTCCTCTTCAACCTTTCTTTCATCCACAAGGCATTTTTATATATGGTTAAGAAATAAAACTACTCAAATCAATATTTTTTTCTCATATTACTAGCCATTTCTGCATATTTCTTTTTATTTTCTTCATCAGCAAACTTATACAAATAACTCAAAGCATCTGTTATAGCAATAGCACCTTTCTTCTCCTCATTCTCTTCTATTTTTCTAGCATCTGGGTAATCCTTCCTTATCTCACTTGCTAATTTACTGAATTCTTGTTGGTATTTCTCTGGCACACTTTCATAAGCCGTACTTAAAGCCATTATTACATAATTCATAGCCTTCTTCCTCTTTATCTCTTCCTTATTCTCCTCTACACTCTTCTCTAAACAGCTTTGTGGTAATATAATATATCCCCAAGCATTCATACCCTTATTTATATATTTACTCCTATCTAATATAAGATATTGGTTAGTTAATCCGTAGTAATTATCATATACTCCACAATCAGCCTCTGGACATACAGCTCATCCTGTAGGTTTCGTTGTTTTGGTACTCTGCCAATTTAATCTATGTCATCAAGCACCAGGGTAATTATCTTTATACACTAATCCTTTTTTCCTATCTTCTCAAAAATTTAAACTCATTGTAAAACCTACTAAATGCCCTTTCTTTAAAGCCTCTTGTGGTTTATCTGTATTCCAATATCTTCTAGCATAAAATACTTTTTCTGTTCCATATCTTTCAGCCCCTATCTCATTCCAAAATTTACATACTGCATTAATCGCCGTTGGGGTACTCCATCCAGCACCTATCTTATATCAAAACTTCTCACAATAATGTACTACTTCTATTCATAGAATATTACTTTCTTTTATAGTTAAATCAATACCAAATAATCTAATAATCTGGTTTAATGCTCATATCATAGTACAAGCACTTGAAGTTTCCTTATTACTTCATTGATTACTATGAGGTCGTATATTATGTTTTATCTCTGGTATTGAGAATTCTACATCCTCACCAAAAGCATACTCATCCCCATCATCCCAAGCATAATTCTCTTTAATCTCTTCCATCCTTCTCTTGTTTATTAAGTAAATCTAATTGAGCCTCAATTTTCTTTTTAGCCTCTAAAAGCTTTGGGTCAGCTCATAACCCTTGCTCACTAATTAACCTCTGAATAGCATTTAATCTATCCACAAGTTCAGCCTTCTCTTTACTCATTTTATTTTTTGTTAGAAAGTAAAGCAACTATTCCATCAAAATCATAAATACTCTCTTTACCATCCTCTATCACTTGTAAAATAGGTATACTAGCAACCTGTAATTCACTTTCAGC